>Ga0207433_10003715_pt1 | contig 28957 bp, 31 predicted proteins | sample YelNatPaOPGAMG01_FD_187559 | JGI IMG/M metagenome (GOLD analysis project Ga0207433, IMG submission 187559) | Hot spring thermophilic microbial communities from Obsidian Pool, Yellowstone National Park, USA - OP-RAMG-01 (SPAdes) (version 3) | ecosystem: Environmental > Aquatic > Thermal springs... | reverse complement strand
AGAGATAGAGTAGAAATATTTAAATGTTTTGAGAAGAATATTATATAAATAGTAATAAAATATAATAGAAAGAATAAATATAATATATAGAAAGTTAGATATTGTATATATAGTATATATATTGTTAGCATATACTATTATATCCTATAATATTATATAATACTATATCTCTATATTATATTATAGTAAATACCATATACTGTCTAACGCCGTATTACTTCTATTACTTATTGCTTGTAATCGTATATTCCTGATTATTGCATACTACTTGCTATTACTTATTGCCTACTATTACTTGTTGCTTGATAATACTACATGCTTACTATTACCTATTGCTTGCTCACGCTATGTGCTTGTGGTATGTTATCTAACAATCGGGGTGTGGGTTATGAGTAGTGTCCTGTGAGTAGTAATCCTGATTATATTAGTAACCTATTACCTGAGATTGAGAATAGAATTAAGTATTTTTATAAAGGATTTATATAAAATTAAATTAAGAGGTTTTTAGAATGAGGTAAGGGAAATTACATAGGGTAAGTAGTGAAATCCTTTTATTGTTGAGTTTAGAAGGGTTTAAAATTAAAGTAAGAAAAGATTATGAAGGGGTCTCCGAGTTTGTTTTTTTAAGTTATATTATAAAAAAATAAAAGATTGAGGGATAGGAGGCAAAACATGGTAGGTGCTATTATATGGGAGCCATTGTGATATGTGATTTACAGTATACCTTATAGTGAAAGTGGTATTTAAACTTATTTATAGTATTTAAACTTATGCTGGTTTAGTGAATTTGAGTATCCAGTCTATTTTTAATGCGTCATTCACGCCTTTTGCGAATGTGTTTGTTTGTGGCAGTCTCACCCTTGCAAGTAACTGTCTGGTATGCCAGTTGGTTGTGTGTGTATCACTACTCGGTGCAAGTCCTGTTAGCTTATGTAAGTATGTGTATATAGGATAGTAGGTATTAGATATTATATACTGCTTATCTGCATATGTTTGTTGGCTCTCTGCTGGGTATGTGTATTGCCATGCGTAACCAATTCTTGGTACGATACCGTAACTTGTAGAATACTCTTTGTAGCCGATTGTGAAATTGCCAGTTGCTGTTGGTATATCGCCCATCTTGCAGTAATCGAGTTTCTGATAGCCTAATTTACGATATGTATCTCCTGATTGTGGAATTGAGAAATAACCGCAGTCGCTGGATATTATATTGTAGATATTCGCGGGCTGGTCGCTTAAATTCCCGAAATAGCCGTGTAAATTAGTGAAAAAGAACATCCATAAGTCGTTATTTGCAGTTCCGAATATATATCTGCTCTCGCCTGTTGTGTTAATTACTGCTGGTATGTTGCTTTCTTCCCATCTTAAATTGACAGGTGTATTTTGAGTTGCATTAGTAACTACTGTTCTTCTATAACGCCTTATGCCGTGTAATTTATTTAAGTATGTGCTGTCGGATACTAAATTCGCATTCTGACCTACTGCGGGTTGTGTTAATTCGGAAGTGAATAATGTAATCTCGTTAATGTAATTGCTATTAATAGTATCACTGCCCATATTAATAGCAGGTATAGTATTTGGTTCGTCTACTACATTGAATTCCGCATCCGTGCCTGCTTGTGGTGGATTTGCTGTCGGGTCGCCGTATTGCTCGTATGTGTATGTCAGTATCTTCATTACTTCTGTAGGGTTCGTTCCCAGCCAGTGGTTCACCTGGTCTTGGCTTGGGAATAATTTAGTAATAATCAGTTTCTCGCAGTTATCATTTAAATCCGTGCTTAATGTAACATAATCTGCATGTGCACTGCCTATACATAATCTGCCTGGTATGTATCTCAAGCCAGATGGAATAATGTAATTCTGTAATGAGTTACTTACTGCATCTTCTATCCACATGCCAGTTCTGGTATCTGTATAACCTTTTATCGGTGTGTATAACTTGCCGTTGTAATTAGAACTCATTACGCTTTCGTAACCCAGCGGGTCTATAAGTGTAGCGTCGAATGTCTCGCTATCTGCTGTTGTGCCTTTGCCTACACCTATCTGGAATGCACCACCGTATAAATAACCTGCTAATACTAATTTCGCTATTCGCCTTGCGTTGATATGTGTAGTATTATGTAGCCAAATCTCGTCTTTTAAGTAGCCTTTACCTATATCTCCGTCATATACCTGTATTCTTACATTCACATCTGCGAATTCTATATTGCCTATTTTATTATTATTTAAGTCCATAGGAATTTACCTCCGCTTATATCTGTATTGAATGTGATTGTGCCATAGAAATTAGTAGTAATAAGTTGTGAATGTCGTATCTCGCCTATTAATACTATCTTATTACCAGAACTATCTATTTTGTAAATTGTGAATATACCGCCGTTATTACTGCCAGTGCCGTATTTCTGTGTATGTGCTTCGTCTAACCATATATCGTATGTGTATGTAGTGCCGTTATATGTGTAGTATAATGTATCAATACTATCATAGTCAATTATGAATTTAGTTATATAACTATCTATTGTGGGGTTTGATACGGTAATAGCAGGATAGCGGAGATTAGATACATTCTTACTTAAATAACCTGGCATTGATGGTATATCTGCTATTTTACAGAAGCCGTGTAATATCCTCGTGGGTGCGGTGTCTTTATAACCTGTCTCTATCTTCGTAGTAGTTCTTAATTCTACTTGTGGATTGAGATTAGTTGAGTAATACTGCCTGCCTAATTGTATCATTCCTAAATCTGGTTCTATATCTAATTTCCATATACATTTACTGCCGGGTTTCGTAGTGTATGTTAATGTAGTCCTCTTGATAGGTATCGGTGTATATGTGGATTTGAATATATTACTTATTGCAGGTGCTGATACGCTATCGTATGCGAATTGGAATTTCCAATACGGCTTGCATAATGGTATGTATTTCGCAGGATTATAATCGCATATAATACTGAATTTGCCTTCTGTCTTGGTAGGATTAGTGTATTTATTATCGTATTCGTAATGTAATGTGCTTTCTATGTCCGTATAGTCAATTAATTCTTCATCACTTGATTTAGATGTGGGTGTCTTGATTATATCAGTAGGATATACAGATGGAATAGATACGCTCTCGTCGGGTTCTGGGTATTCTAATATGCCGTTTTTGTCGGTTATTTTCTCGGATTTATAAATCCCAGTTCTCTTTAAATTTACTACATCTGTATGTATGGGATTAATTGTGATTGTCGGTAGATTAGTTAAATCAATTATTCTTAAATGATTACGCCAGACATTTGCAGGTATTAAATTACTCCTTGCTATGGCGTTGTAGTATTGGATTATATCCCAATCTGCATTGCAGTAATTAGTTAATTCATCGAGACATTGATATATCTGCTTGCCTCTGTGTGGTTTGTAATTTGGTATGTATACTTTAGTTAGTGGTGTGTAAGTGTTGTCATCTAATGGTATCCAGCCGTTATTTAGCATGTAATTATCGTATGTGTCTATTACATAACTCAAATCTCCAGTGTTATATGCGAATATGTAATAAAGAATACTATGTATTCCATTGCCTAATCCGTCGATATTATTCGAACCACCTAAACTATCTCTATTCGTGAGTATATCTAGTAGATTATGTAATGTAATACGGGGCTTGTAATCGCAGAATAACTGTTCTTTAAAACTATCTGTATATGCTTTAGTGTAATTCTGTTTCAAATCGTATGCGTTTATATTGATATTGATGTTGCTATAACCTTCTGTAGTATTGTAATCTATACTTTCTACTCTGCCTGTGAATAAGTTTAATTTAATTGTATTACTTAATCCCTGTAATTCTGTATCTGTAAATCCAATTACATTGAAGTATTTCTGGTAGAAATATAATTGCTCATGTCCTCGTATATCTACTGTATCTAAAGCGTAACTGAATTGTTCCTTATTGCGATTAGATATATGACTAATAGGTATATTTGTATAACCTTCTGCATGCCACCAACCGTCATCTAAATCGATATTTACATAGTAGCGTTGTTCTGCTGAAATATATCTAACGAATACAGTAAGAGTATGCTCTTTCTCCAGTGGCGTAGTAAGTAATTCTAATGCCTTATCATTACCTAAATCCCATTGCCATGTCCCGCCGTATTCACTTGATTTGATTGTAACTGTTAATCCTGCGGTTTGTTTGTTAGTGTTATTATCAAATCCAGTAGAATATATAACCTTAATAAAGCCAACCTCATTTGATGTTTGATTATGCCCAAATATATATATTGTCTCGAATGATGCTGGCCAGACATCTTGTGTTTTTGGCTTGATGTGGAATTTATATGTAAGTAGATATGCAGTTACTTCCGAATTAGCGTTATTGTTGTATTTGTCTCTTAATATGTATTCAATTACTTGATGTCCTATTTGTGGTGATAATGTCAAAGTCCCGTATTTGCTATCTAATATCTGGTTATCCATTAAACTTCCGCCTGTATAACCGCGGTCGTTCCAGTGTATTATAATATGAAAATCGTAATCTTTAGGTAGTTTCTGGTTCAAGAATAACTCGTTTATCTTCTCGTAATATCTTAATCTATAATAGCCAGGTAGTCGTAATGTATCGTAACATGTATCGTTAGTAACGGGTAATTCCACATCCAATTTAAGTAATTTATCACTTATATCTAAATCACCGCCTTCATTAAATGGTAATGTGTTTCTATTTGTATAAGTCTCCGTTGCTATGAATTTATTAGTTAATGCTAATGCTAATGATGTCGTCTCTCGTATGCCGTGTTTTAATGTAAATCCGTCTATGTATTTAGTTATGTTCTTATAGGTATTCGTTTCTTTATATAAGTCGTCTATTGTATTTGCTATACCTATTGTGAGTTTAGGATATACATTATTAATAGTAGTATCATTGCTCATATGGATTACCGCCTATTCTTATTATGCTGTCTCTTACTTCATTTGCAATTATTCTTGCCAGTTCCTGTGGGTTATTGATACCACCTGCTTGGATATTGATATTGATGTTGTTGTTATGAATATACGAGCCCGGGTAATTAGTAGTAGCAGGAGTAGTAAGTGGTAGCGGTCGCTTCTCTGCTACTTCCGCTGGTAATACTATCTCGCCTCTTTTGAGTATTGCCAAGCCTTCTTTAGTTGCTTCACCGCCTTCGTGGAATTGTTTTAATGCAACTGCGAATGTGCCTATCAGTCCTATAATCGTAGCGAGTATTGTCATCCCTATCGGTAGCCAAGTCCCGAAAGTTATCATACTATTCTCTGCCATCGAAGCTCCTGTATTCGCTACTCTCGCTGATGTCTCTCCTGCTTTAGAACTGATTACACTACCTGTTTGTGCTATCTCAATATTACGCCCTACGATTAATTGTTCTTGTGCGAGTTGTTCTTCTCGCAATGCGTGATAATGGGCTCTTCTTGCCCATAATACTTCTTGATAGATATTCAATACTACCTGCATTAATGAGATAAATGCGAATACCGTTTCTATATGCTTACGGGTTTCTTTATCCATATCCGTTAATGCTGCGGTAGCATGATAAGCTGCATTTGCAGATGAGACTGCCATATTCGTCATGCGTAAATAAATCATTTGCTGGCGTATACTTGCCATCTCCATCTGGCGTTCTATACTTGCCTGCTTGACTTGTAATTCGTCTAATTTGCTCATTACTCTATCTACTTCTTCTTGTGAAGTATCCGCACCTACGGTATTTACTTGAATTGTTATTTCTACAGGTTCTATATTGCCGGGCATTTCTTAATCACTTCCTTATCTATTTATTTATTACTTCTTTGGTAATGCGATTAGCGTATTTGTATTTGCCTTCGTTGATGTATGCTTTTAATCTTGCGTCAAATTCTGTCATTTTATTAGTATCAGTAGTAGAGAGGAATGTAGCGAATTCTTCGAGTGTGCTAAATCCTCTGCTTACTATTTCATTGACTATTTTAGTTCTTAATTCCTGTTCTAATTCCAGTAATCCGCCTTGAATTGTTATTACTAATTGTAGTATCTTGAGATAATCTCTCTCATTTAATCTATTTAAGTAGAATTCTTTGAGAAAATCAAATCTTGGTTTAATGATATATAATTTAATTAATTCTCGTTGGTATTTATTGAGTATATCTGCTACTTTCAGTTTCTGTTTAGTAGTTAATTTGGTATTTGGATTATTGAATTCCGTAGCGTATTGGTCGATTGATGTATAGAATATGCCAGTAGTGTTGTATAATTCCATTAAGATATTATACTCTAATTCGAGTTTACGCTTCATTTTCGGATAGCCGAATGTGAATTTAAGTTTCTTGATGTAGTAGTTCATGAATGGTAATATGCATTATAAGTATATTAAGGTTTATGTGATTACCTCAATTATGTGATTACTTCGATTACAGGTTTGTCAGATACTCTAATTGGATGTAATTGCATTCTATACGCTATCTGTTTCGTCTCTGCGATATCCAATGCAGGTGCTTCTGTGAATTGTAAATTCCTGATAAATATTGTGAATTTATTCTTGAAATTAATTCTGATATAGCAGAAATCGTGTTTTGCTATCTCCTTCAATTCGTCATTTCTAATTAATTCGAATTGTAATCTTAACATGATATCTCTGTTATTCTCTATAAGCTGACTTGCATAGCGTTGATTAGCGTATGTTGCTCCGTATTTGGTATCCAGGTGGTTATTCAATTCGAAATCCCATGAGAATATATGTATATTGCGTATCCATGAACTATCTTGAATAGCGGTATACTCTAAATCAGCTACATTCGTGAAATAATAATCCAAATCAATATCCTGTCCTGAAAGCAATTGTTTATTATATGGTGATGGATTGCCGTATGTAGTGATGTAAGTAGGTGCGAGTAGTATAGATGTGTAACTCATATCCGTAAGTGGATGCACAGTATAGCCGAATGGTATGCCAGTAGCACCACCACCGAATGCATTGTCATTGAATTTCTTATTGAATGAAATCCCGTCAGTAGTAAATGAGCCTGCTAATGCCAAGTCCTGCACTTTGAAGTCTCTTATTACTTGTATTGCTCTGCCTTTCTCCGCTTGTATTCTTAATGTATCTAATTTCATACCACATAGTAATGCGTAAGTGTATTTAGAAGCGTCTAATCCGCTTGAGTAAGATTGATTATATGCTATATTAACTAATCCCCAGATAGATGGGATGTGGTTTCGTAATGTTGGTATATTATCAGTAGCTGAACTTACGAACGGGTCGTCGTTGCCGTCGTCATTTGTCTGTCTATAAGTCCCGAATGCAAATAACAGCGTATCCCATAGCTGATATAATTTACCAGAATTCGTGCCGTGAAATGTAGTATCTGATATATCGTAATCTTCTATTTCTAATGTATCTCTGTAATCGTATTCGAAATATGTAGTAGTAAATGCTCGCTTATCTCTTGCGTAAATACCGTTCTCGGTTATTTTATGTGGATTTGGTGTAATTCGCCATTCTTTAATCATGCCGGGATAATAGAGGTTCTCGGTGATATTATAGCGTTGATTTATATCGTCTTTAGTTACTGGTATCTTTCCGAATGCATGCTCAAATCCGTATCTGAACCCAGTCTCGTAGCCAGATAATGGCGTGCTTATTATATAATTCGGCATTTCTATTCACCTTGTTTTTTTTTCTTCTTCTTATTGTATATCGTAATGATTTAATGATATTTAAGATTTATGTATTTAAGTAGTTGGGAATGCTACTTCAGTACAGAATTCTGCTACTATTCTTACTTCTGCTGTAATGAAGAATTCGTCATATGCGAAATTAATTCTATTCACTCGTGCTTTGGTTACCAGAAATGGTGGCTGTTCGGTATCTGCTAATGTTAAATGCGGGTGTTGGTGTATATAGCATCTCAATTCATTTGCTTTAGTTATTACTATCTCCGTCTGCTGTGGTTTATTATAACCTCTATCTACAATGTAAATAGATATCTCGAAATGATGTCTTACTTTATGAACGCCTTCGTCTGCTATACTATCGGATACTGGTGATATGTAGATGATGGAATTATCTGTGTCTTTCGGTGGTCTTATCGCAGGATTGCCGATTACTATTAATTCAGTTGCTTGGATATTCGGGCATTTGGATTGTATTATCTCTTTTATGCGATATACTATATCCATATACGGTATTCCCATTTATTATACACCTCCTTGTCTTTGTTGTAATTCTGGCATGACTTCTGCAGAAGTATATACAGAATATTTATCCCAGTAGAATGTAGCACGGGGTCTGAATCTGAACTCCCTTCTATAAATTCCCAATGAGCGTAAGTAAATCTCAATTAAATCATAGATTTGGATTTGTAAGTCTTGTGGTAAGCCGTCTTTCTCTATATCAGGTAGGATTTTGCGTTGTGGATATGGCTTGCCTGATTTAGTTCTATAAGTCCCATACATCTGCTGGTGGAATTCTGCATAGTAATCGCCGTATTTATTCATTGCGGTATTTCTTATAGTAACTGCGTTTTTAATTGCGTCAAGTATTACTATCCAGGAACCCATTAAGTTGCCTGTTTCTATCATCATTCTCTTTTGTGCAGGATATTTAATTCCTATCTCTTTTAAGCCTTTTACTGATACGCCGTGTTGTGTCATTCTATAATGTATTCTACGCTTGTATCTTGTCGGTAACGAAACGAATAATTGCCGGGATTTGAGTAATTCAATACGCTTTGAAGGTGTTTCCATGCCTGTTTCAGGTGTGAATTTCATTTCCATTTTGATAGGTGTTTTGTGTTGTAATGTAGCTATTGCTAATGGTGGCCAGCCACCTGCTTGGAATATCGTGCCTTCTGATAGGAAGTTATTCGTAATGGTATTGAGAATTGCTCTACTTATCTGGTCTAATAACGGTGTAGTATTTCGTAATCCTAATGTTATATCTTCCATATGTCTACGCATAGATAGAGTTCCTGATATATTAATTGAATAACTTACTGTCACCATGTCTCATCATTCCTGAATAATTTACCTATCTTACTATCACTATCTATTCCTACTTCTGGTATGTAATGTTCTTCGTTAATTGTATTTGTAATTACAGGCACTTTACGAGATATGACATTGCCATTAGTATCTGTTAGTGTATATCTGCCATCTGCAAGTGCTTGTAGCATTTCTTTAGCGTCATTATACATTAATTTCAAGCTCTCCATTACTGACGGGTTTTCCTGTGTGTATAATTTAATACCAAGATAGAATGATGCGATGAATGTAGTTATTGTCTTAATCATTGGAATATCTGCTTTAAATGGTGTATCGTAATAGGGATATAGATATGTATTTACTTTGCCTTCTGCTAAATCTATATTGTTCTGTATAAGCGTATCCGTAACATCAGTTGCATAAGTAACTATTAACTTATCATTTGGATTAGTAACGAATGGCTCTGCTAATTGAATTGAATTCGGGTATATGAATATGTAATCTACACCTACTGATAGGATTTCAGAAGAGCCGTCAAGTGCTTTGATGTATTTTACTTCTGATAATGTAGAATTAGAACACCATCTGGATAGTGTCTTAATAGCATGGTCTTGTGTCCCGCCATCTATCATTATGAATACATCTGTATATTGGAGATTAAGAAGTTTCCGTACATCGTCGGGTGTTGTATATGACATATCTTATTATCACCTCTTTATGTTATTTGAGTATTAATTTGAGTAGTAATGTTATTAGTGCCGATACGGTAGTGGATATAGATACAGATGTTGCTATGATTTTTAGCATTGCTTTGTTATTCTGTGAAATGATTTTTGTTAGTTGCTGGTTTTGTTGTATTAAGTAATTCAGTAATAATTTCATTGATGCATGGTTGTTGTCGGGTTCTGTATTGTATCCCGTATTGTCTGAACAGTATTTTAAATAATCGTTCTCGTCTTTGCCATTCTTTCTTAATGATATTAACATAGCAATCCTCGTTATTATTACTGATTGCTGTTTTTACTGTCATCGTTACTCACTGTCTTATTATCTGTTTTTATTATCTTGTATTTCTTGAGTAGTTCTATTATTACATTGCTTATTTTATTAATTATAAATACTAAAAATATATTTGTTGGTATTATTGTATAGAGTATGTAATTTACATTATCTAATGTAATCGGTAAGTTAAGATAGAGTAGTATTACACCTGCGATTATGCCAGATATTACTGTTTTAGTGAGTTTATCTATATCGATATCCGGGAATTCCTTATCTGTGAAATTGTATTTAGTGAAGTATCCTATAAGAGCGTAGAGAATAGCAGAGCCAATTGCAATTGCTAATGTGATAAGTATATCTGCCATGTCTTAATCACCTCTCCCAGATATATACTAATGCTCTTGTGTTGTTGTTAGTACCAGATGATACGCCTGTAATCGCTATCATTACATAGCCACCTTCAAATCTTTGTAATTCCGTTGTTGGTGTAGTAGGCCCACCTGCTGTAGCAAGTGTGATATCATTACCTATTTGTTTCCAATTCTCCGGGTTATTTATAGGATTACCTGCTTCGTCTGCTGTATATAGCGTTCCATATATCTTGAATGTTGCGTTATTTGTAGTGTCCTGATTAGAAAAGAATACCGAACCTTCGTTAGCGAATACATCGCTTATAATTGTAATTACTTGGTTACTCGTAGTCAATGCAATATCAGTTATTTTAATGCGTCTGTCTTTATTCTGTTTTATTGTTCTCGGTTGCCAGCCTGTATCTGTTGTAGTTACCATAATTAATCACCTATTAGTAATATGTAATTACTTGACGGTATTTAAAGATTATGTAGTATCTTGTAAATCAAGTTCTTTGCATCTTGTAAAGTTCCTATTTCGTAATCTGCTCCGTATTTCTGGAGTAGTATCTTTCCTGCAAGGTCTTCCATGTAGTTTGTCACTACGCTATCATTTTCCAATGCTTCTTTTAATTTCATTTCTTTATCACCTCTTTATTTATTATTTACAGTAGTTCTGAAGCGTAATCTAATGGTGTCATATCAAATATTATACGCTTATCGAGTAATTTAGAATAGAGCGGTATGCCGTCTACCCAGATATAGCCGTAGTAACCACTTCCAGATACTCTCGTTCCGTTATCTATCATATCCATGCAGTATACATCTACACCAGTTGCTACTCTGTATTGTGTTCCTGTATTTACATTGATATATTTTAATCCTGTATTATCTACATTAAATGTAAATAATGTAGACCCTGTAGAAGGTAAACATATAGTAAGTATAATACCATTTGCTGGATTAAGTGAAGATATCAAAGGATATGATTGTGGAGTAGACCAATTAAGTGTGCCCCATACATAGTATCTACCTGTCTCGTTAAATGGATGTTTACATATAGCCCATGCTCCGCTTGCTATATTGAGATTAGTATCGTATACATTACTGCCGTAGAATTCTAATTTATTATTTACAGTTAATACATAATTCCCGAAGTTAATCTTATTGAAATGGCTATTTGTAGATGTGTTTGTGAATGTAATATTATTTCCGAGTGTCATCGTGCCTCCGTTGTTGAAAAACCGTGCTTTACTACCGAAATTGATGTTGCCTTTCTGAACCCAAGTTCCAGTGGTAGGTGCGTAGAATTGTGATGGTTGTGAGTATGTCGTATCTGACATATCTAATGTGTTTAATACCGCAGAAGTTGTATTTGTCAAATCTAAAATACCACCGACAGCAGACCCAGAATACAAAGTGATAGTTGCACCAGTTCCAGTATTATTATAATCTGTTATGTTGTTTACATTGTAAATTTTTGAATAACTGTTTGTGCTTGAACTATCTACAACAATTATATTGTTAGCATAAATAGTTCCAACATTTCGTAACATTGAACCATATGGAAAATTTCTGTTAGGGGCAATATCATTCGTGTCGATACTTGCCGGTCCAACTAATACTTTTGGTGCATATAAGTCGTGTCCCTGCATATCTATATATGCTAAAACACTTGCATATGGACCTGTTGTTGACATGTAAGAAGCGTATGTGCCCTGAACTTTTATATCACCATTTACATAAATCAATGACTCTCCTTGAAATCTACAAAATCTTGGATATACAGGTAATGGGTTAAGAACCCACCCATTTCTACCTACTTCGTAGTTTATGCCGATATCCAATTCGCCAGTGCCATAAATAATTATCGGGTCTGAAGTCGTACCGTCAAGTGCATTGATATATATTCCATAGCGTGATGGACAATAATTTGCGTGGGCATATAAATCACAAACGAGTTTAGCATTGTCATAAATATACAATTTACATACAGAAATAGTCCAGGGACTATAACTGCAATCACATCCATACCAAGTGCCTGAATTATCGCCATAATCCACATAATGGTCGTTCATTACAGTTTTTGGTGTATGAATGTGCAAATTCATTTTATATGACCATGACCGTGATGCTTTTATAATGTAAGTTCCGTATACATGCACATCAAATGGGTCGTTATTTCCACCACTAACCAATGTAAAACCATCATCACCGCTTGCATTCTTACCCCACAACTCAAATCTTGTGAGATGCATTTCAGTTGTCTTTCCATTTGTTCCTTTTTTCCATAATACTCGTGAATAATTAGATGTAGAAGTCCCAGAAATCAACCCACCATGTTTATAATCACCAGATAATGTTCCGTAATAGCAGTTGAATGTATAATTTTTATCTTGAGCAGAGTTATAACTTTGAACAATTGTGAGCACACCTGAAGCATACGGATATGTTATTATGCATTGATATAAGTTTGCGGTGTTTGTATTTATGTAGATAGTAAAATCGCCAGAACCAGAATTTGCGTCAATGAATACATTATCACCATCGGCAGGCACAGACGCACCACCTGAACCTCCTGACGTTGTAGACCAATGAGCAGTATCGTTCCAGTAACCTGTTCCGCCCACCCAATACCTATCTCCCATCTATTATTCGCCCCCTGTGTTTGTGTAAGTAATGACCAACTTATCTGGGTAATATGTAATAAAGATATAATCAAATGGTGGCTTGGTTGTGTATGTGTTTGTCATTTATATCACCCAGTCCCTGTGGTATAGTATACATACACTGGCTTTCCAGCATAATCATACACCCATCTGCCTATTGTGAACATCATTCCTGACCCTCCAGTATCTTTAATTTATGCCATTCTGTAAAACATTTCTTGCATACTCTAATATATTTAACTCCGCATTCCCGTAACCATTGTTCGTCTTCTACCGAAAGCACAGCACCGCATAATGAACATATCGGCATCAATTAATACTATATGTTAACGGTGTATTTAAAGATTAAGAAGGAATAAGGGAGGAATTTTTATAAGGGAATTATATAAAATTAAATTACGGGGTTTTTATGTGTAGGTAGGTGTAATTACATGTATTACAGTAAGAAAATCGTTTAATGAGGGTTTTAAGCGGTTTTAAATGAAAAAAGAAAGAAGAAAGGAGGGCAGAGAGCAAGAAGGAGTAGTTATTGGAAAAATAAATTAAAAAAGTTATTTAGCAGGTTTATATTATTTCCTCAAATGTGTAGTTCGGATTTACATACGCTGTTGCACCGCTATTCACATATAGCACTGTTCCGATGCCCTTCTCCTGCACTACATGTCCCATTCTTCGGAGGAAATACGCGCCACAGAATGGGTTGTCGGTTACATTGCTCTTTATCATCTGCAAGCCTTTTGCTTGTGGATTTGCAGGTTCCCTTCTATACACAGGTGGGCGTATTGTACTGACTGCAAGATAATACTGCACATTGGAGTTACCTGCAGTATCTGTAGTTGCTACCATCTGGTCTGTTAATACCTTGAAGCCCATCAAATCCAAGCCACCTTCTGGTATGCCCTGCACGGATACTGTTGCAGCTGGTGGTAGCGGGCTTGTGAAGTAATACTGTGTATTTACTATTGGCATTATGTCTTTGATTTTCTGTGTTCCAAGTGCAGATGAGATGAGAAATGAGTTGCTTGGTGAGATATTCTCCACACCATGTTCCTGTATGTCTTTTAGCATTGCTGTGATATCTGCAAGTGTGATTGTAGATGCGTTTCTGTAATTGTAGTGTGTATGGTCGGATGTGAATACATTCTGCTTGTAAGGTGGCGGAGTAAGTCCTGAAGTCGTGCCATTCCAGAATGGTGAATAAGTCAATACGCCATGCACCGTGCCATGTGCTGTATTGCCATCTGATAGCATCGGTGCGTATGCAGCTTTGGCTTGTAGGCGTTCATCGGCTCTAAATGCCTCTTGGATAGTTCTCTGTGCTTCGTCAAGTGTCAAATCCTGCCAGGCTTCGTAAGAGAACCCAAATCCCGCTTTGTAGTCATAGAGCGGTATGGGTGCAGTCCAGAACCTCAATCTCTGCATGCCTGGCGTAGAGTATTCTGGGCTCAATGCAAATTCCATCGACCGTTCGAAGTGTCGTAGAATGAGCTTGTCACCGCGTTCTACGAATTTACTTACGAACCAGAATGCTGGGGCTCGGTTGATTGTCTCGATTGCTTCTACTACCTGTGTATATAGAGCCTTGTAATCTACGAAATACCTGCCGAAATACTGTCCTACGGGTGGTAGGTTACCTGCTGGGGTTGCCATTTTCTATCACGCTCCTGTTGCAATTACATATACAGTACCAGAACCTGATGTGGTTACGGTAACTGTTATACTGTTTTTTGTAATTGTCTTAATTACTACCGAAGATATATTCGAAGAACCCGATGCAGTTACTGCTGTCGGAACTTTAACAAGTGTCGGTGTGAGTGTTACAGTCACATCGCCAGAAGAACTTACAGAAGCACTTCCGTAAGCGATTAGCGGTTCTTGTGCCAAATCTAAGTCGATGATACCTTCATGTGCTCCGATAGCATAGCCGACTACGATATTCGATTGATTACCTGATGTCTTGCTTTCGTTTACGATATTGCCGAGTGTTGCACTGTAATTTGCAGTTGTATTCACTACTACGAGGCGTTCACCGGGTGTCCATGAGTAGGATTTATCCGCTTTCATTATTCTGCATTTCCGTACTGCTGTGAATTTATGTCCGTATGCGGGATTGTTCATCGTCACATCGCTGGAATTGATATTGCCACTCATACCTACAAGTATGTATTGTGGCCACTTTCCGCTTTCTGCAGATGCCTGCTCGAATTTACCTGTTGATGTATCTAGGTAAACCAAATCGCCTTCAGTTACATACGGTGCAGAAGTCAGAGCGGTATTATCTATCTGTCCAAGCGATTTAATTGCAATCAATGGGTCTTCCGATAGTATTCGTGTTACGGTATAGCATGGTGTATAAGTTCTATCTGCTGGCATTTTTCATCACCTCTTTTTATTAATCTCCTGTCCGTTATTATTCTGGACTGTGATTAGGGATTTGTATTCAGGTGGCAGTAGAGCCATAACTTCTTCGGGATTAGTTACCTGTCCGTTCTCCGTCTGTATATAAGAGCCGTCTGGTATTACTTGTGATTTATCTACGCTTTTGAATGTAGATATAAGTTTCACTGCATCGTCATAAAGTCCTACATTGTAAGCTTTGTGGAGGAATTCCGCAATATGCGATTTCTGAACTGGCGTGATATTGCCATTTACCAAGAAGCCATCAATCTGCATTGTTATCTTGGATTTGAGTATCTGTTCTTCGAGTGCTTTCTTCTCCTGTAAGAGTTTCGCATTCATTTCCTGTAGTTCTTTGATTTGTATTGCGGATTTATCTTCCTCTTCCTTGTCTGTCTTCTCTTCGCTTGTATCTTTCTCCTTGTCTTTATCAGCTTTCTTCTTTGCTTTCTTCTTGTCTTTGTCATCATCATCTTCCGTATCCTCGTCTTCATCGCCAGTAGTAGTAGCATCGCTTTCTTCTACTGTTTTGTCTTCTTTCATATCGCTGTCTGTCTTGTCTTCAGCTTCCTTTTTCTTGTCTTCTTCTTCATCATCTGCTTTATCTTCTACTTTATTCGATTTACGCATATTTACATCACCTCTTAATGACAATGAGATATCATCTAATCCATCAGATGATATGAGTGAATAAGATAGTATAACTGCATTCTCATCTACGGGTTGTGGTGTAACTGCGAAGTGTTGTATATCAATATCCGAGAATACTTTGTTGTTGTCTTTGACTTTAGAAATAGATTTTGGAATGAACGAAATCGAGAATTGCTTAATTAAGTCGAATTTACTTCTGTAAGTCGGTTCTACTTCCGCAGATACTTTAATGCCTTTGTGTTTCTGTCCGTCGATAGGTGAGATGAATTCCACAGCGTCTAATTTATCTACATAGCCAATTACATCTTTAAGCGAACGAATATCATGGTCAAATTTATCAGTAATAAGAATGGGTTTTGCAGTCATATCGCCCTGTTTCCATCTTTGTATCATTTGATTGTGTTTTGCTACAATATCTGGTAGCTTGTCTTCGTCAATACCAGTTCCGCCTGTGATATCCGAAGTTACACCGATGAATTCAATTTTATTCGTATCCTGGATGTAAGATTTGGAAATGATATTTGAATGTAATGTAATTAGTGATTTATATTCATGTTCTTTCAGCCAGTTTTCTACTTCTTTGCGTGTTTTGAATTTATCCTTATCAAATCTCAGAGCCTGAATTTCCCATTTACCCGTATTCTTCTTCTTACCCAGAATTGCAGATACGCCTTTACCGAATTCTTTAGTTCTGAAGCTATCTTTCTCAAATAACGAAGGGTCTTGAATTCGATATCGCCATTGATTTTCCGTCTCGTCAATACCGGGCATGTCATTAGATAGTAATGTATAGGTAGTATTTAAATATAATTCCTTTGGTAATTCTTCTTCAATATCAAAATTCTGGAATGTAATATAATCTAATTGCGGTAATGATAATGGTTCGTTATGTAATTCTCTGTTAGTTAATTCATCTGTGAAAGTCATTCTTTACTACCCTCACCTGTTCTGGTTTCACGGTCTACTACAATACCCGATGCAGTATCTCTGATGAAGCTCTCGTCAGTTTGTTTTTGTGCTCGTTGTCTTGTAGATGATGGATTAAGTATCGGTGAAGCTTGATAGCGTTGTTCAAGTTCCGCTTGTAATTCAGGTGATGCTGGCGGTGCTCCGATAGCCATTCTAATCCATTTCTCTGTGGGTTTAAGAACACCAACCTGCATTAACTGTACTAATATCGCTGGCTCTACGCGTAGACCTGCAGAGAATTTCCATACTGGATAATATTCACGCTCACCGAAATTCAATTGGCATATGAATTTCACAGCTTTATTAATTGCATTTTCAAGTATACGGCGTTGTGTATTCTCGAAGAATGTAAAATATTCAGCTCTCTTAACCGAGCCTTTGTAACTACCTTTGATAGCGGTATAGTCAAGTCCAAGAGCTTGTGCAATCATTCTATCGCAGTATTCAATTAGAACTGCATAAGCTTGGATATGCCCGAGTTGAGATGAAGTCTCAAGGTTCTTGATTTCAACAGATTTCGCATGTGAGACCACGCTTCTGCCTTGATGTAGATGTGCCACTACTCGTTCTGCTTCTTGTTTATCAGATGGATTAGTGGTAGTTACATCTCTAACTGGCGTAGCAAGTCGTTCTAAATAGATACCTGCTTGTTTAACTAGGAAATCTTTGATTAGAGCGTATTTGTATAAGGGTCTGAACATGCTTTCGCCGTATGGATTACCGAATTCAAATCTCCGAGTAATGATTATTGCTTTATCTGGTGATAGAGTAGCCATGCCACCCATATTTAAGGGATACATCAAGCCACCGACTTTACCGATAGCCGATACCAGGATATTGATTATATTACCATGTTTATCCATATGGAACGATATTCTTTCAGGGTCTGATGTAACTATTTTCTTGATGTAATACATTCCAAGTTCATTTGAATAATCTACTACGATTTCAGATACCGAGAAGCCTGCAATAATGTAAGTTAGCATATTGGCGAATACATTATATAAGCCCTGTTGTAGATATTCCGTATTGAGGAATGTTCTATTAACGAATTCCAGCATTTGCTTATCTACATCGTCTAATTCTTCTTTGAGTATGTAAAACGAGCCATCAGCAGATAGAACCGAGCCAACAAGGAAATCGTAGCATTGCGAGATAAACGCATCAGTTCTGCGTAATTTCTTGAAATCCGCAATTTTGATTTCTTCTGGATTTTGTAATGAGATATATACCTTATCCCAGAGGTCTCGTAGATAAGTATAAGTAACATCCAGGTATTGTTCTTTCTGGCTTTCGATTAATTTCTCGTAGCTTTCCCGTTCGAGTGTATCTGTTTCTTCGATTGTTATCGGTTTGAGCGGTTCAGGTTCTTTATTACTACCATTATCTGGTGTAGCCATATTAATTACACTTCCTGATTGTTATTTGTATTAATTTCGTTATCTAAATTAGAGATAAGTAATAATAGATATTTAAGAATTGTGAGATAGCGTTTGTGGAATTGATAGTATTGCCTGTAAGAAGTGAACGACCCGTATTTACGATGATGTGCTGTATAATTAATAGTGTAGTAATTGTAAGCTTCGTAGGGATTGAATAGGAATTTAGAAGGATTAGCGAGTATAATTCTGGATACAAGTAATACTCTATTCCGAGAGCGTATATTTTTCGGATTATTACCTGCTAATGAGATATAAGAATACCTGATAGATTGTGGTTTGTAGGATTTGAACCATTGTATTAATTCCTTATCGTATTTGGGATTAGTCATATAAATCCTCCAGTGATTTAATACGCTTGAATAGATTAGAGATATTATTATCTGCTTCTGGCTGTAGATTAGAACCCGAGTATTGATAGATTTGCTCGATTTCTGGCATATTCCGTCCTCCTGTTTCTTGTGTGATACCTTCAATTAAGTTGTCTTTGAATATTTCTTTTAATTTATTTGAGTTATTAATTGAATATAGAGTATCCAGAGATAATGTATTATCTACCAAGTAATTATCTGCGATGTATAGAGCAAGGGCAAGTGAGATGGGATAATCATCATGTGCATTTCTTTTATTCGGATGTGTTAATTTGAGATAATTATCCGAAGTGTAGATTTTCTCTAATTCCAGGAATTGTAATACAAACCTATTAAACGCAGTATCCTGTAATTGTGCTGGTATAATTAGATTACCCTGTTCGAATGTTATTTGCATTTTACGATACATCTCATGTCGTAACTTCGGTGAGTTGTTGATAGGAACTACATCAAAACTTCTTGTAGGCAGATTATACCAGTAATCGAATACTGGCTCGCCCATACCCACCGTATCAATTGCCATTGCTACTAATTTCAATTCTTGATGTGTTTGTAAGTAATTCTGTATTGTATTGAATTGCGTATAGAAATTATCGCCTTGTAATTCCAGCCAGTCTCTAATTACATATTTACCATTCGCTAATCTCGTTATGAAAGTAAGCACCGTGCTGTCTACGGATTTACCTACATCATAACCTGCTACACATGGTGCTTCGTTGGGTAAGAATACGCCTCTGGATAAGCTATAATCATAGAGTTTTTGTAATTGTTCTAATGATATAAAGCGTGAGCGTTGTAGAACCCATTTCAGAGCGAATTGGGTTTGGAATTCGTCACTATCAAATCCAATGCGTTGCATTTCCGATAATACGAATTCCTTGTATTTCGGATTGGATTGCGATGCGATTTGGTAGTCAATACACCAGAAATAAGGCTCGTGGAGTTGTGTAGTGCGTTGATAGAAATAAGTTGCTACTTGCCCAGAAGGCGTGCGGAGTTCCAATTGTGGTGTTCCGATTAACACTCTAACACCATTCGTAGCAGATAGCATTGGGAATATTGCGGATTTGAGTTTCGTATCGGATATATTCTGTGCTTCGTCTATGATTGCAATATCTAGAGTAGCACCTTCGATATTGGCTTTATCCGAAGCCGAATAAGTCCTGATTATCGCACCGTTAGAGAGTTCTACACCATCCCTACGCGGGTCTGCTTCTTTAGTTATATTGTGTTTTTTCTTATAAGCCGATGAGCCTATCGTCCTGAATTGTATTCCAAGCGTATCTTTAACAAATTCCGAAGATAGAGCTTGCAGGGCCCGAGTGTATATAATGGCAGTTTGTTCGAATTTCGGTGCGAATATTCCAATACGTGGCGGATTAGCTAAGAACTGGTCTGGAAATAGAATAGGAAATGAAGTAGCTACGAAAGCCGTAATACATGCCATTGTTGTGGATTTACCCGATTGCCTGCTCCATTCTAGAACATATTCCGAGCCGTCATGTTTGAGTATTGAGTAGAGTATGTATTTAGCAGGTGGGTATTGGTAAGGATATAAATCCAACCCGATAGTGGCCCTTGTGAATTTAATAAAACTGTCCTGTAGTTTTTGCAATGTATCCTTATCGAAGTTATTGTTATCATTATTGTTATCATTATTACTGAGTGAGTTCAATATCGAATACCTCCTTTAATTTCTTGCGTATTTCTTCTTTATTTTGTATACCCGCACCTGCATAAGTAGATATCAATTCCAGTAATTTCTCCATTAATTCCGTATAATGTTGTGAGAGTTTGAAAGTCTTCTCATCTACGATACCGTCTTTAGTAGCTAATCTGAATTGCCTGTCAAGTAATATACGGAGATTATGAAGCACCCATTTCCATTCATTAGATACATCTGCAATATCTTCGTAATTGATTTTATCGAGTGCAAGTTGTTCAAAAAAGCAATAACCACGAGGATTGAAGTATTGACAGCGTTCTGGCGTTCCAACAGGACAATCCGAGCATTTGAGTATTAGAGCCGAATTATACTCCATAATTAATTTAGTATGTTTATCGCAGTAATCCGAGTTGGTATCTTTGACTATATTCGTGCAATGTCTACCAGTAGTTCTATCTACCCACTTACATACTTTCTTTAAGTCCTTATCCATGCTAATAAGATAAATACGAACTTGTATATATAAGTTTATATTTGTTTGTCGTTAATTGTATCATAAATTAATTTAGTGAATATGCGTTTATTAGCATCATCAATAATAATCTGGAAGCATTGGAACCTGTAATTATTTCTTGTGTATGCATATTTAGATAACCTATCCCAAGTAACTATGTAGTATTCAATTTGTGGAGATATGATATAGAGATCTCTGTCAGTTAGTAGATTATGAGTAGCGATAGTATTAGATAGATGTTTACGATTACAGAATTGGATAAAATACATTTTATTGTAAGTTTGATTAATTATGATAGTATCAAAGGCATTGAAGATATCATTAGAATTAGTAGTATGCGGAGCGTTATAGATGTAATTGGCAATAGAGTTATTTAGAATAGTAGATTTAAAGAACTCAATCATCTTATATTTAGCATATTTATTTTCTGGCATATTAATCCTCTTTCTTACATAGATTTAGATTTTCTTCATGTTGTATTTGTAATGATAATTCTTCCCGCATTATTTTTCGTTCTACTATTCGTCCTAACAAATAACCATCGTGTATAATTTTTACTTTTTCTATTATATGTTGTAAATATTCTTCATTGTATTGTATGTTGCGTATAGTATAGATTGCTAATACTTCCAAATCTCTCCAAAACCCTAATTCTATTGTATTATCTTTTTGAGTTACTGTAATCTTAATTACTGGATTGAATAATATATTAAGTTCTTTTTTTAGTTTTGCTATAAACTGTTTTCTATTCATTCTCTCACCTACCTAATTTGTTATTACTCAACATTAAACTGTCAAGCACTTTGCGTAATTTCAAACATTGCTCAAAACACTTACATTTTTCACAATCGATATACAATTCACAATCAAAATCATGCCATTGCATAGTTCCATTTGCATATATATCTATTGCTAATCTTATAGTAGTGATTTTTTTAGTCATTCTTTCACCCCTATATTAGTGTTTCTGTAATGGTATTTATGTAACTTTTCATGTTCCTCCAACCACTCATTTATCATTTGTATTTCGTTTAATATAGAATTATATTCACCCCAATTATATGGTAACCAAAACTTTATTTCCTTCGTTTTTTTATCATCTGTTCCCCAGATTATTCTTTCTATGCGTTCCAATCTTTGTTTTATTTCCATTAGTTCTTTATATATATCCTGTTCATTTGTCATTCTTTCGCCTCCTGTGTGGTTGTTGTAATAGAGATAGGATAGAAGGTATAAATATCTTTGTAAGAGATTTAAATAAATAAGGATAAGTAAAGGAATAGGTAAGAAAAAGTTAAGCGGGATTTGAGTAGGCAGTATATAGATACAAGTAAAGTTAAATTTGAGAAAGTTATGAATTATTTTTAGTATTGATAAAGGAATGTAATTAAGTTATTGAGAAGCATTGATAAGATAAATAGAATTTATAGAAAATATAGAATTTATAGAAATTGGGGTATGGTCTAAAAAGGTGGGTATACCCCCCGTATTTTAAGGCATTCTCTCTGGATTTTATAAAGTAAAAATAGATATTAGTTTTTTGTTAATTATAAAGCATTAATTATATAATTCACTTCTTATAAAAATACCCTCCCGTTTAACATTCATATTAATTTATAATATTGTAGTTGTTGTATAATTGATAAAATCTCCATTTTAATTCTAATAAGTTTCTTTTCGCCTGCTAATCCCCTCCGTATGAGTTTATCATTATGGAATGACATATATTCAGATGGTTTATAAGGTCTTGGTGTTAGTTTCTTGAAGTTTTTAGATTTATAGTAAGTATAGCCGAAATAAGCCGGTGTTTTCTGATAAGTAGTGCTATCTACCGAATTAAGATATAAGCCCGATTTAATTATGCGTTCAATTGTTCCGATACCTAATCCATGCCACCAGTATTCTTTATGTGAGTTAGTAAACATTCTCATATATTCTATAAACGGTATTTTATTACACCTTTTTGCTTTGCTTAATGGTATACCTATGTATTTAAGATTAGGAAATCTGGATTTATCCGTATAGTAATCTAACATGTGTTTTAGCAGAGAAGGATTAACTGCTCTTAATACAGCCATTAATTTAGTGTTGTAAGATTTACCACCGAGTTCTTCTAATTTATCATACATATACTGGAAGTTATTCAAAGTCCCGATTACAGTATTCTTATCAAATCCGATGGTATCTAATTGAATGAATATATCTGCGTAGTTATAGTTATTGAGTATGAATTCAATATACTCATCTACCGTATAGGGCTTGATTTTAATATCCTTATTCTTCTCTTGTTGCTGGAATAGAGTAAATGCCCCACTGTCTATAATAAGGAATTGAATAGAAGGATATCGTTGTCGTATTAATTCCAGTATATTAACAGGTATATTATTATTGCTATATTCCACATCTGGATAGTGTTTTCTCATTATATCAGGTTTGCAGTAGTATATATAATAGAATGAGCATAGTATATCTTTAAGATTAAATTCATTAATTAATGCAAGTTCGTTTTTATTCATTCGTATAATATCCGTGAATACGAAGCAGTAATGTAAATTCCTAATTACCGTCATATAGATAATTTAGTTTTAGATTGTTCGTATATAGATAGAGCTTCTAATCTTGCATTGCTATTAGTTTTGAATACGCCTCTGACTGCGGATGTGATAGTAATAGCGTTGTTTACCTTGACACCTCTTATAGCTTCGCAAGTATGTATGCATTCAATAATTAGCATGATACCTTTGGATTTGAGTATTTCATCTATTTTATCAATAATGAAATCCGTTAATTCTTCTTGTGAGGAAGGCTGATGTGCGAGATACCTAATCAATCTCGGGATTTTAGATAAGCCGAGCTTTTTCTTATCAGGAATATAGAATAGATGTGCATAGCCGAAGTAAGGTAGAAAATGATGTGCACATACCGATGCGATAGGTATATTGATATGAGCTACTATGCCATTGTATGTTGTATTGAATGTAGTATTTAGTGATGTAGTATCCGAATTCTCATCCTGGTTATGAGTAGTAGTAGTAGGTAATTTATAGTGATTAATAGCACATTCAAATAGTTCTTTATATGCTTTATAAATTCTATTAGGTGTTTTATACATTTCATCAGGAATAAATAATCGTGGATTACCAGTTAATGTAGTAAATGCCTGTGTTATGTATTTAGTTACTTCTATTTGTTTAATTTGTTCATCTTCCGTTATATCTTCCAGATTTTTAATAGGGGGTATATTTTTATTCTTGTTCTTATTGTGTTTCATAAGGTATCACATCCTGATAACCTGCGTCTTTAAATCCCTGTAAGCGTAATTTACATGCATCGCATTTACCACAAGCATATTCATTATTATTTTTATAACATGACCAGGTATAGATATAAGGCACACCGAGTTCCATGCCTTTCTTTACTATTTCTGCTTTAGTCATATGTAGTAGCGGTGCAATGATTTTAATTCTCTTGCCTTCCACACCTGTTTTAGTGCCTTTATTAAGTGCATCTTCAAATGCCGTAAGGAATTCTGGCTGGCTATCTGGATACCTGCTTTGTGTTCTTTCATCAATGCCTCTATTCGCACCTATGAATATATTATCTGCACCTACTACTTCCGCATATGCTCCAGCAATACTGAGGAATATAATATTTCTCGCCGGCACATAAGTTATAGGAATACTGCTATCATCTGCTCTATCAGTAGGTATATTTAGATTTGTATCTGTAAGTAATGCCGAACCGCCAATTTCATTAAGACCCACAGTTATTAATTTATAGTCCTTGACTTTGTAATAATCTGCTAGCTTACCTGCACATTCTAATTCCTTGCTATTGCGTTGTCCGTAGTAGAATGAGATTACATAGAGTTCGTAACCAAGTGAATGTGCAATACCTAATACCGTTGCACTGTCCATACCACCCGATAGCAATACTACTACTTTCTTATTGTTCATGTATTACTTCACCTCGAATACTTTATGTAATTGGAATGACATGCGGAATTTGAATTGTAATGCAATGCGTTCCATTATAGTTTTGAAATTCTTCAATTCATATTCATGTGTTTTGTATTTATCTATTGGCTGTAACATGATATAATCATGTTTAGTATAGAAATCTTCTTTAGTTATCTTCTTGATATGATATACTAAATCCCGAATGTATTTATTTTTAGTTACATTACCACTACCAGTTAATTTATTACAATCTACCAGGAATTTATACTCATAAGGTATTCCTGGTGTGAATACTGTATTAATTGCCGAAGGTATATCTATTCCATCGTATTTAGATAGATACTCGTCATTATGTATTTTCGGTGATATACTGAATGATATTCTATGTTTATTAACAATTTCAGTTTTAAAGAATTCAATTACATGTTGTTTATGTGGTGGAATATGAGTAGTATCTGTATAATCTAATTCTTTAAGTAAGTAGTCCTTATTGAGTAGTAAGCCATTAGTTTCTATATGGATTTTGAAATTAAGTAGATTATCATAAAATCTATCTTTATTATCTTTATAGTAATTCTTAAGTGTTTCGTTAATATAATATACAGTTTCCATGATAGCATAGAAATATAGTAATGGCTCACCGCCTGTAAATATAATCAGAGGATTAGGAGTAGGATATAAGCTTTCGTATGTATGTCTGATTTCAGTATTAGGTAATGGATATTTATAATGCGGTATGAGATAGCGTTCTGTAATCCATTTAGCGATAGTAATAGTAGGGTATTCAGGAACATTCGTCTCATTAAATCTAGGTATTACAGCGTGTTTAGTATCACAGAAATTACATTTTAAATTACAGCCGTATACTCTGATAAATATAGCCGGCTTGAGTAGATGTAATATACCTTCGCCTTGAATAGAATAGAATGGGTCTTCTGCTAATTTAATAGTATGATATAACTCTCTCATCTTATTAGCATGTTCTGTATATAGCATATGTAGAGGATAGTATAATACATACTTCTTATTCTCAGTTTTAGGATTACTTATGTATTTCATAGTATATTACACCTCCTTGTTTATCTTATTTTGTATATTACTGTAAAGTCCTTAACTTCATTTAATTCTATTTGAGTTAATTCAATGTAATCTTTATATTCAGTATTCTGTAATTCTGTATTTATATCTTCATATAATTGTGTTGCTATATTCTCAGCAGTGCTTGGTAATTTATTATTACCGAATACAGTTCTGTTAATATCCTTATGGTCGTATTTACTATCTAATACTTTCTTGATTATATCTTCTAATATATGCTTATCTATGTATTTTACTTTATCTGGAATAGTATACCTAAATCTTACTCTCGCTGTATAATTATGTCCGTGTGTATTACTGCATTTCTTACTGTAATCATAAGGTAAGCTATGTGCACTGCTAAATTCCACTTCCAGTTCTATATATATGCCTTCTTCTTTATTCATATCTATACCCTATATACACGGGTCTATATATACCTTGCTGTATTCCTTATTACTTACTCCCTCCCCTTCCCTTCCCCCTCTTATCCCCCTCTATCTATTCCCCCTTATATGTAGTATATATGTATATCTCCCCCTTCCTATCCTCTCTATATGTATTATATATTATTATTATTTATTATTACTTATATAGTAAGTATATACTATTTATATTCCTATCTATATGTAATTCTATATGTATGATTTTATACTGTATAATATAACTTATACTGTAGATAGAATTCCCAATACAATGCAATAAAAACTATGACATAGGGGGTGTATGTAGTATATGGTATATGATAGTAATGTAATGATAGATAATGGTATGTGATAGTATACGGTGTATGATAGATATAATGATATGATAAACTAATAATGTAATGTATAATATGATGTGTGTAGACAGTATACATATAAGGATGTATGTGTATGTGATAGAATAAGATAAGGATAATGATAGAGCGTAGGATAGGATAGCGAATGGAATAAGGTAATAAGAGCATAGGATAACGGACAGAATGCGATATAAGGATAAGCGTAGATAGGATAAGCATGTAAATGCATGGTGAGGGTATAGGTAGATGTATTGGGTGATAGAAAAAATGCGTTAATCTAATTCTATAAGAAGCACTTATAAAAATACTATAACATTATAGAGTTTATACATAATGTTATATAGATTATTAATAACGCATAATGCAATATGCGTTATTTATTAAGTGTAATACAATTTATACAGTTTATAGAAATTGGACGGTAGGATAAATGGGTGTGGGTGTATAACACTAAACTAAAAAAATAAAAAAGAAGGTAATGGGAGAGCATTGGGAAAAGTTAAAAGAATACTACTCATCGTAATCCTCGCCATACATCCTTCGCATTCTTCTTGCTTCGGCTTCGTAGTCGTAAGGCACTTGTCTTTTCAAGTCGTCTGTATTTTGAGTTAAAATCTCTACTCGCTCACCAATGGCTTCCACCCATGTCTCCAACCATTGCACTTTTGCTTTCAGTTCATCCAGTTCCTTCAGCACTTCTACCAGTTTCTGCTCAATCTTTTCATTCTCCATTTTTTCACCTCAAAAATATTGGGAGAGGTCTATGACCTCCTCCCCGTCCAGTATCCGTCCCAATATGCTTTCGCATGTTGCATCGCCACCGAGCAAGTCACAGATTCTGGCAATGAACTGCCCGAACATCCTACTGACCTCTGGGTCTTGGAAATCCCATCCGTTCCAGACCCTGTATATGTCGTCTTCCCACTGCCCCGTGAGTGGGTGCTGGAACGCCCACTCCTCGTCGATGTCGTGCCTGCCGTACTCTGTGCGAGTGTATCGCACATCCACACTGAAATCTCCGTGTACAAACTGTATGTAGTACCTTTTCGTCTGACCGCCCTTTACCACCCCTTGTGGGGTCGTGTCGGCGGGCACACCGACACATGTATTTTTGTTGTTCTCCGTTTTTTCACCTCTGTTAAAAAATAAAAAAAAATAGATAGCGATTATAACGCTATCTTTTGTGTATACTTCCTCTGGATTGTGTTCGCTGGTATTTCATTTGCTATCTTTTGTATATCTTCCTGTATTCTTTGTATCTGTGCATCGGTGAGCGGCATTCGAGCGACGAAGTAATGATGCATCGCGTGGCGTTTTATCAGCGTTATTTCTTTGTGTGTCTGGATTAGTCTTTTGACAACTTTCGGTCTATGTTTTATCATTATTTCTGTGCGTGCGTCATTTATTGCAATCTGGTATTTGGGCTGCTTTTTTTTCTTATTCTCTGTTGTTGCTGCCGTATTCTGTGTTGCTGTTGTTGTTGCAGTTGTTGCGTTCGCATTGCCACCCATTGTTGTTTTTTCCTGCGTGGGTGCCGCAGGGTTTTTCTTATCCTTTGCCATGTTTTTGCCTCCTGTGTGATATACAATATGTATATCACTATTATATGGATATACATGCGTTATATTTATAGTTATCGCATAATCTCATATTCTCAATATTTGCTATGCTATTATATCTTATGCTATTCGCTCACAAAGTTTAAATTTGAAAAACGCATATCAGTAATCGCATGAATGTGAAAAAGCATAAAAAATTTGCACAATGTGAAATTACATACTTACACATGCACTTACATACATCGCATACTATCATACATTATGCATACTACTATATCATATCTACATACGCATATGAAATCTACATACTCATATCATGTTGTTATCTTATATGTTGTTATCTTATTATTGTTATCTGTGCTATGTTGTTATCTGTAGGTTGTTAACTTAAATTGGGGCTTGGGTTATAAGTAGTAGTGTAGCGAGTAGTAGTGTGGTATCGTGCTATGAATAATAGCAAATTCCATGTTTATATCTTCATTACTTCTTATATCATTATATCTTAATCTTATTTCTTATTCTATTTGTGATATCATGTTATGAAAAAACTAATCAAATATTCTTTTCTATAAGGCATGTG
>Ga0207433_10003708_pt1 | contig 28991 bp, 29 predicted proteins | sample YelNatPaOPGAMG01_FD_187559 | JGI IMG/M metagenome (GOLD analysis project Ga0207433, IMG submission 187559) | Hot spring thermophilic microbial communities from Obsidian Pool, Yellowstone National Park, USA - OP-RAMG-01 (SPAdes) (version 3) | ecosystem: Environmental > Aquatic > Thermal springs... | reverse complement strand
TGAAAAATTAAAAAGCAAAACAAAAATAAATGTGGTAGAGGGTCAAACCGCAATTGAAACACCAGAAGTTCAAAATAAACTCACAGTACAGGAAAAAGCAGAGATATTAAAAAATCATATATTCGGTGTTGACATAGATGAACAGGCAGTAGAAGTTACAAAACTTTCTTTGATGCTTAAAATGCTTGAAGGAGAGTGGGGCTTTGTCAAAGGCACTGCTGTCTTACCAATGCTTGATAACAATATAAAGTGCGGAAATTCGCTGATATCCGGAAATGTTCTTGAATTAACAAAATATTTTGGAAATGATTTTTATAAAGTAAAGCCATTCAATTGGGAAGAAGAATTTAAACATGTTGTTGTAAATGAAGGTGGGTTTGACGTTATCATCGGCAACCCACCGTATAGAAAAGAAAGAAATAGTAAAGAACTTATAAAAAATATAAAAAAATGTAAAATGGGTAAATATTACTATGAAGGAAAAATGGATTTATGGTATTTTTTCTTACATAGAGCATTTGATGTTGCTGAAAATAATTGTATTATTTCTTATATAACTTCTTCATATTGGTTAATGGGTGAAGGTTCAAAAAAGCTGGTTAGAAGAATTAATGAAGAAGGAAAAATTAATTTTATTATTGATTTTGGAAAAAATAAAATTTTTGATAATACTTCTGGTTTACATTGTATATTTAATATAATAAAAAATAAAGTAAAAGAAGATTATAAGTTTACTATAAAGCGATTTAAAAAAGAAAATCTTTCAAGTGATGAATTGAAAAATTCATTATTATTTAATGAAAATTTAGAAATTTATGAATTAAAAAGGAGCGAATCTATTATTAATAATAAAATTATGATAGTAAAAAATAAAATAAATTTTTTAAATAAACCTTGTTTATTATTGGAAGAAATTTGTGAAATTTCACAAGGTATAGTAGAGGCAACAGATAGAATATCATATAAAATGTTAAATAAAGTACAAAATAAAAAAGATTATAAAGTTGGTCAGGGAGTTTTTGTATTTAATATAAATGAATTAAAAAAGATTAATCCCAATGAAAGTGAAAAAAAATTTTTAAAGCCTTATTTAGACGCTCAAGATGTTAGTAGATATTATTATAAATGGAAAAATAATTTTGTGTGGTATGTTGGAAATAAAGAAAATAAAAAAATAAAGGCAGATAAAATAAATTATAAAAATATGAAAAAGTATTTAGATTATGTAAGCCGGTTTATAACATCGTCAAATAAACCTTATGGAATTCATAGAACAAGAGATAGTAAATTCTTTAAGTCTCCTAAATTACTATGTAAAAATATGATTAATAAACCATGCTTTGCTTATTGCGAAGAAGAGTTTTATATTAATATGTCTTTTAATGTTATTATACAGAAAATAAAAGATTATTCTTTGAAATATATACTTGGTATTTTAAATTCAAAATTTGGGGAATATTGGTTTAATTCTAATGCGAAAAAAAGAGGCATAAATGTTGATATTGGAGTTGGCATATTAAAAAAATTCCCAATTAAAAGAATAGATTTCAATAATAAATATGAAATAGAAATTTATCAAAAAATAGTTAATGATGTTGAAATAGTAATTTCATTATATAAACAATTAAATGATAATAAAGGTATGACCGCTGATGCAATTAAATCAAATATAGATAAAGTTGATAAAGAAATTGATAATTTAGTTTATGAACTTTATGGGCTTACGGAAGAGGAGATAAAAATAATAGAGGAAATTAAATAACTATTTAAATTACTTTTATGTTTGAGCGTGGATTAAAATAAATTTTTCTAAAATTAAATTTCGCATAATACAGTTAAAGTAAAGGTTTTTTTATTTTTTAATATTAATTAAGTGTATGCCATGTCTATCCTTATTCCCAACACTCGTGAAAAAATATTGACAAAATATAAAATTTCAACTATTATTTAGTTCCTTAATATTAATATATGAGGTAAATTATGATTCCAGCAATTGCTACAGAAATATTTTATGTGGGTGTAATGATTGGGGCTTATATCATTGCAAAAATGCTTTATATTATAGGTTTGGATGGGGATGATAATAAGGCTTCTGACATTGCTAAAATATGTTGTATTTTAGCAATTTTAGCAAGTGTTGCAGGCATAGTGCTGTTATATTTTATGCAGGCAGCCGTGGCTAATGCTGGTTCAAGATTAGGAAATTAACTAACACTGGAGAATAATATGGCAGACTTAATTTGTCCTAACTGTGGTGAACTTGGGAAACTAAAATCAAAAACAAAAGGTAGTATATGGATTGAAATATTACTTTGGTGTTGTTTCTTGGCTCCTGGGTTGCTATACAGCATTTGGCGGCTTACCTTCAAAACAAACAGTATGCCAGTCTTATTAAAACCCAGAAATGATATCTGTGTTGATAGTCCAAGATGGAATGAGATTTGGACTAAATACCACAAATAATAGGAGGGAGAAGATATGAAAAAATTCATAGGTGTATTATTGATTTTGGGTTTCTGTTCTGTTGTGTTAGCCGAAGAAATTAAAATAGGGGATATTACTGCGAAGAGATATAATGATGTTTTGAAACAGTTTTATTCAACAGAATTAAGTGTAAGATATGATGCGGAAACAAAGGACGTATTAATATACATAGATGATATCTTATGCACGCCTGTAATAGTATTGTCGGCAGAAAAAAGATTAAATTTTATACAAGGCTTAAATAAGTATTTTGAATGGAATGATAAGGCTGTAAAAAAAGGCGTAAAAATAGAAAAGGAAATTGCACGTTTTGAAACAAGTTTTTACTTCAAGTATGGGGATGATTGGTACAAATCAATGGTTGATGTGCCAATAATTTTGACCTTTTTTTCAAGAAGCGCCGAAAATCACGAGTTGGTTATTGAAATAGGTAAAATTACATCAAGTTCTAATGAATATATTACCTGTTCGCCAAGTCAGCAGTATTTTGAAGCGAAGCAGGTAAAAGCTTTGAAAAAATGTTTATTAGAAACTACAATTGATAAGAAAATCGCAGAAAACAAAAAAAAGAAATCAATAGAAGATGAGTTTAAATAAATGTGTTAGCTAAAATTTAAAAGTGCACTGTATTTAAGTCAATATTTTTTATTTTTGTATTGCCAATAAATTTATTTTTATACCATAATCTTACTTCAGCAATTCCTGTCTTTTCATTTGGAATCATTTTTAATTCAACTTTTTCACCAATAGGTGCTCCAGTGATAGGGATTTCAATATTATTGAAAGAAATTTTTCTATATGGATTTACAATTCTTTCTTCCCTTAAACAAAAAATATCTTTAACTGATTCATAAGGCGGTTTTATACTAAACTCTCTAAAAAGAGATTTTTCATTTTTAAGTGCTTCTTCTAATCTAATGGCAGGGATTTCGCCAGTTGTGCTGTGTATTTGGTGATTATTATATCTATTTACTTCATATTTTAAAATTTCTTGTGCTTTTCTAATATATTTAATATTTTCTCTTACACAGGTTCTTACTATTCTATCCTGTAACCATTGATAAGGTCTTTCTATTTTACCTTTTGCTTGGGGAGATAAGGCAAAAGTAACTTTTACATTGCAATCATTTAAAACTTGTCTCCATTGAGGAATAACGGTATCGGTTGTTTTACGATGTTCTTGCCATATACTATCTCTACTTCTTACAAATCTAAATATTGAGTGGGAATCAACATAATATCTTGCTGGTATCCCAAAATGTAAAAAAACGCTTTGTAATGCAATAATATGAGCCCAAGAGGTTAAAAATTATTAAAGGAGTATCAATCATAGTTATACAGTTTTGTATGCGTCTTATATCTTAATTTTAATTTTTTTTTTATAATTTATTTTACATTATTTTTTATTTATAAAAAATATTTAAAAATACTTTTAAAATTACTTTTAAATTTTTCCAAAATAAAATTTCGCATAATATAAATTATGCGAAATTTTATTGACTACGGATTATTTTTTTGATAAAATGCGGTTATGGATATAATTAATTCATTTTTAACATATTTAAAAGCTGAAGGCAAAAGAAAAAATACGGTAAAAACTTATTTTTATACAATTAATCAATTCTATTCTTATATTAAAAAAGATTTAAAAAATATAACTCAAGAAAAAGTTGAGTTATATTTAAGTAAATTTAACAATCGCAATCAGACACAAAACTTGAAAAAAAATGCAATAAACAAATTTATAAATTTTTTATTTGAACGTGGGTATATTAAAAAGCCAATTAAAATAAAAATAAAAACTATTACAATTCCTGAGCCTGAATACTTATCTTTATCTGAACAAGAAAAATTTTTAAATGTATTAAAAAACGCGTGTATTCGGGATTATAACCTATTTACTATTATGCTTTATACTGGAATGCGCATAAGTGAGGTTTTAAACATACGTTTTAAAGATATACAAGAAGACCATATAAAGATTTATGATAGTAAAACAGGTCCGGGAAAAGTTTACTTACGAAAAAAATTAATTCCAATAATTGAAAATTATTTATCAAGTTTTAATCCCCCACTAAAAGAAAACGATTATATATTTCAATCAAATCGTAAAAAACGCATGACAGAAAGAATGGTGCAATTATTAATAAAAAAGTATTTACGTTTAGCTGACATAAAAAAGCATATAACCCCTCATTCTTTGCGACACACATTTGCGGCAAGGTTGCGACAATCAGGTAGTGATATTGAAATCATACAACGGACATTAAGGCACAAGCATATACAAAGCACATTAAGATATAGTCATATACAGGATGATGATCTTAAAAATGCAATTGAAAAAAGTTTAAATTTAAAAAGATAATACAAATAAAAAATTTCAAAAAAGTTATAATTGTTTAATTATATTTATTATATCCTATTCAGTTAACATTTCAACATGATATTCGTCTCCAGAAAATGTGAACAAATATTTTGATCTACTTTTTTTTATTCCCCCTGGCCAATCAATTTGTTCTATACCATAAACGGTAGCTTTATTTTTAGTTATCCATATAATTTTTTCAGGATAGAATAAATAAGGGGCATGTTTCATTCCGTATGTTTTTTCAAAGGCTATTCTTTTGGTTCTTGTTTCAATCTCTTGATCTATAAACCATTTTCTTATTACTTCTTCTCGTTGTTCTTTCAAGATCTGAATATCAGATTTTTTTACAATAGTTGTTGGGGCAGCATTTTCATTTAAGAATTTTTTATCTTTATTAGTTAGAGAAAAAATTCCGATAAATATTATAATTATGAATGCAGCATAACCAATGTTTTTAATTGTATTTGATTTTTTATAAAATCCATAAATTAGTATTAAAGCAGGCACGCCAATTATAGCTCCGCCCCCAGTCAAACATAAAATTATTGCAACTATAGTTGCACAACCAAGCCCACTATTAACTTTTATTGATTTTTCATTATCGCTTGAATTCATTTTTTGAACTTTAGTAAAATCATAATTATGAATTAAATCAGACAAAACTCTTGCAACTTTTGGAACATCTCCACCTGCAATATTTTTTATTATTTGTTCACCACCAGAAGTAGAAAATTTAATTGAACCTAATATAAAACCAGTATCATAAGTAATTGAACTAATTTGTTTTAAAGGGAATTCTACCTGTCTTAAACTACCATCTAGTATTCTTTTATTGAGAAAAACGACTCTTTTCTGCGTTATAACTATTAACCAAGTATTTCCTTTATATGTTCCAGAGGTAATTCCGTAAATAATTTCATCATCAGCCAAAATTTCAGGCAAGGAATTGATTTCTTTTTTTGTAAACCATTGATAAAAATTCCCAATTTCAGCTAACTGTTTATTAATTTTTTCTTTTGATATTGGCATAAAATTACCTCCTTGGATTCTATTCAATCTTATCTTTAGTTTTTGTTTCTTCGACTGTCTGTCATTGTATGTTGCTCAGATAAACGGCTCGGGCTATCCGTGTCTACCATTTTTAAACATTAGCTAAGGGTTAAAAGTGTTAATGCCGGTGTTGTTGATGTCAGCGTTGCTGTTACAATTTCTACTGTTTCTATTATCGTTATATTTTTTTTACTACACGAACCCAAACTTACTACTATCACTAATACTAAAACTATTACTACTACTCTATTTCCCCTATTCATTTTTTTCTTATTATTTACTAATCTTTATAATAATTTTATTATTAAAAATTTTTTAATTAAAATTTGCTCAAATTTCTATTCCTTCGTTAATTTTAATAATTATATCAAAATCTTTTCTATTGACAACTTTATTTTTTTATAATATTATTTAATTTGTAAAACTTAATAGAAAACGGAGAAAAATAATGATACATGAACCAAGATTAATTCACCTAGGTTTTAGAACAACTAAAACAGTAAAAGATAAAATTGATAAATTAAGAGAAAAAAAGGAATTTAAAAAATACACATTAAGCGATATTATACACCTCGCGTTAGAGGAATATACAAATAAATATTTAAAAGAAGATAAAATTGAAAAAAAAGAATAAAAAATATAAATTGTTAAAAGAAAGAATAAAAGATTATATTTTAGATGGTGATAAAAAGCCAAAGTATGGGAGACAAATATGGAAAAAGAAAAAATCATAATTAAAGATGAAAATTTTGAGTATTATAAGGAACTTGTAATCAGTGCTGTTGGCGAAACAGATTGGAATAAAAATACAGGATTTTATGTAAAAATGTATAATGAATATAAAAAATATCCTGGAGGAGAAAATTCAATAATTGAAGAAGTAAGTAATTTTAAATCTATATTAAACGAAAGATGGTTAAGTGATCGTGAAGAAATTGAAAATGAAGCTGCTTATTTAAATAAGTCGTTGCAAAATGGATTAACAAACCTTCGGGTGGATAATCCAGAAATTAAAAGTAATAATGGAAGAACCACAGAAATGATAAACATAAATGTTATCGAAATTAACCCTGGATGGGCAACAGATAAATATTTAAGTGATGAAAGAGTAGTTATATTTAATGATGGGGTCGTTGAAAGAAAATTAATAGCAAGAAATAAAACCACACATAAATTACCGAATAATACAACAATGACAATATTATTTGAAATTGAAAGAATTTATTTGGAAAATAACTGTCCCGAAGATAGAATTATAACATTTTATAGTTATGATATGTTAAAACGTCTTGGTTGGGATTTTAGTAAAAAATCGTATGAAAACTTGAAAGAAAATTTAAAAATATTAAGATATACGGAAATACTTTCTGATAAATTTTATAGATATAAAGATAAAAATGATAAAATAAAATATATTCCTGGAAAATTATCATTCAATATATTGGATAGTTTAGAAATATATGATGAAAAAGATGATGAAAAGGTTGAAGAAATTATTGAAAATGATACTTTATTTGATGACAAAAAAAAGACTAATAAAAAACGTATAAAAGCAAAAGTAGGTTTGAATAAATACTTTGCTGATAATGTCCGAAAAAAATATTATAATGTAATTAGATCTAGTATATATAATAAACTTGAATCCCCTATTGAATTTTTTCTTAGCCTTTTACTTTTAAAACGAAGCGGACAAAACAAAAATAATTTAGTTTTAAGAATTGACAAGTTGTGCGAACAGATTGGTGTAGTTACAAAAGATACTTACGAAAGGAAGCGAAATTTATCAAAAACATTTGAAAAATTAAAAGAAAAAAATATTATAAAAAATTGGGAATTTAAGGACGAATTAGTTTATATAAATTTTATATAATTTTTTATTAAAAAATACAATTTAGTAATAATTCAAATATTTTTAATGTGTTCGGGAAACTGCCCGATGTGTTCGGGAAACTGCCCGAATTTGAAAGTAGAGTTATCCACATTAATTTTATTAAATAAATTAATAAAATCCATTTATTTTAAATGTATTTTTTTATAATTTTTTTAATAAATTTATTTTTTTTTCCACATCATCTCGGGAAACTGCCCGACTAGTGCGGGAAACTGAGCTGATTCGTTCGGGAAACTGCCCGAATTTTAACGGGAAACTGCCCGAAAAAAATCTAAAAAGCCCTATATTTTTAAGGCGTTTTTTAGTGTCTATAAATAATAACGAGTAAATAATAACGAGTAAATCGTTTATAGCGACTTATATTTTTAATTTTTTTAAAAATAACGAATTATAAAAAATATATTAAAAACCATTTAAATTATACATTTTAAAAGATTTTTTATTAATAAAAGGTATAACCCCCCCCCTTCCCTACTGGAAATAATTAAAATAAATGCCAAAAGAATGAAAAATAAAGGCATTCTAAAAAGATATTGGTTTATATTTTTTATAATTATAAAATTATCGGTAAAAATAAAAATAGTTCTTGACATATTATTTTATTTTTTATATATTGTAAAACAATTAAGAAAACATTTTAAAGAAAGGAATAAAAAATGAAACCAATAATTGCAATTGTAAATAACAAAGGTGGAGTTGGAAAAACTTTTATAACGTTGAATCTGGCAAGTGTATTTAGCGAAGATTTTAATACACTTATAATTGATACAGATCCACAAAATAACATTGCAACAACTTTATATGATCATATAATTGATGATATTGAAAAGAATAAAAATTTAGCTAATATTTACGAAGGCGAGGACGCAGAAATAGTTAAAGTATTCCCTGATGAATTCGGTAAAGGAGAAAATAAAAAATTATATCTAATTCCAGGGCATAGAAAAAAAATGCAACAATTGGGACAAACATTAAAAAATCAAAATTATAAATTGTTAAAGAATAATAAGTTTTTGAATGAAACAATTGAAAAATTTGATATTATTTTTATTGATTGCCCCCCAGATTTAAATATTTTTACATATAATGCTTTATATTTAAGTAATTATCTTATTATACCAGTAATACCAGGCAAAAATGAATTAATTGGGATTGAAAATTTATTTAATGCAATTGATGAAATCAGTAAAGATATAGGACATAAAATAAATATTTTAGGTGCATTAATAAATAGATATAAATTAAATAGAAATTTATCAGCAGAGTTTTTTGAGTTAATGGAAAAATATTTTGGTGAAGAAAAAATATTCAGCGAAGTTATAACAGAATCCGATGTTTATGGAAATGCAATATTTAATAACTACCCTATTGATTTATTTTTAAATAAAAGTGATCCAAAAGTTCAAACATTTTACAATTTAAAAGAAGAAGTAATAAAAAAAATAAAATTAAAAAAGGAGGAATAAAAAAATGAAATTAGAGGAAATAAAGAGATTAAGAGAAGAAAAAAGACACAAAAGTATGGAAGAAAGATTTAAAAAGCACAAGGATAAAACAGGAGCAACTTTAATAAAAGAATTTAAAGAAACAGGAGAATATAGAGAAATAAAATTAACTGATATTCTTATTGATGATTTTACGTTTCAGATTAGGACAGAAAAATTAGATTCGGAAAAATTTGATGATTTAAAAGAAAGTATAAAAACCAAGGGATTGATAACTCCTGTTTACTTAAGGCCAAAAGATGGGAAATATCAAATATTATCCGGATTTAACAGAATAAAAGCATGCAAGGAACTTGGGATTGAAAAAATAAAAGCAATTGTAAAGGATGTAGATGATAAAACAGCGCATATAATTTCTGAAACTGAAAATATTCAAAGAAATAACTTAACAATAATAGATTTAATAAATTACATAAAAAAACTTGAAGAACAAGAACAATTAACACAGCAAGAGATTGCAGAAAGATTAAATATAAAAGAAAGACAAATAAGAACATATAAAGCAATTGGCAAAGACCCTAAGGTACTTGAGTTGGTTGCAAAATATAAAATAATTACACTTGAAGAAGCAGCAAAAATTGCAAATATGCCAGATGATTTAAAACAAAAAGAAATTAATTTCCTACTTAAACTTATTGAAAAAAACAAAACAAAAGAAGAAATAAAAAAAGAAAGGAAAAAAAGTGTAAATCCGTATATTATTAATCCAGCAAAAAATAAAATTAAAATAACAATAATAGAAAATTATAAAAATAAAGAAAAAGTTATTAAATTACTTCAAGAAATTTTAAAGGAACTTTCAAATAAATGATAATAGACATTTTTATATTTTTAATTTTATCTTTTTTTTATATTTTAGATTATTTAATTTTAAATTTTCATGAAAGTACAAGTCAAATTATTTTATTAATTGCTTTTGTGATTGATATATTATTTTTACTTTTATTAATTTTAAAAATCTATTATGAAAAAAAAAGTACATATATATTAAATGCAAGTTTTATTTTTCCTACCTATGGAATTTTAAAATTTTTTATTAATTTCTTCCCTTCCCTATCAATTTTAAGACAAATAAATTCATTACAAATTTTAATTTTAATTTCAATTATTTATTTATATATAGAATTATATTTATTACGAGAAACACATGCAAAGAAAAAGATAATTAATGAAAGGAGTTTAAATGATGATTATGGAGAACTTGGGAAATTTCCTATATTTATTTCTGATGGAGCATTAATACCTGAAAAATCGAGATTTTATCATACACAAATTTTAGGTCCAACAGGAGCAGGAAAAACAACTTTATTAAAAAAAATGATGTATCAAGATATAAAAAATAAAGCGGGCCTTTTTATTTTAGACATAAAAACAGACATGCATGAAGATATAAAAAAATATGTAATACATGCAGGAAGGGATTTAGATTATTATAGGTTTTGTTTAGGGGATAAAGAATCGGATACATATAATCCGCTTGCTGGAGATAATGCAAGTGAAATAGCAAACAGAGTATTTACAGCACTTTACTATGAAAAAGGTGGCGAACAATATTACATTGATATAGCGAGAAGATTTTTATTTTCAACTATAGCAGTTTTAAAAAAGAAATGGAAAACAATAACATTTAAAGATTTATATATTGCAACATCAAATCCAGCTTTATACTTACAGCCAATGTGTACACAAATGAAAGATGATTTTAATGCAAGATATTTATTAGATTTTATAAGGTTAGGAGACGTTGAGAATAAGCTAACAGGATTATTAAATAAACTTGCGCAATTTGCTATTCCGGAATGGACAAAACAGATAAATACAATTGAACCAGACATTGAAATAGCCGATATACTTACAAAAAATAAAATATTATTATTTCAAGCAAACCCATTATTATATTCACAGGAATATAAACCGTTATCAGTTATGATGATGATGCATATAACAAGCGAAATTGCAAAAAGGGTTAATAAAGAGAATGCACCATTTTTCTTATATTTGGATGAATTTTATAATATATTATATTCTGATTTTACAGAAATAATAAACAAAGTAAGGTCTCTTAAAGTTGGTATTATTTTTGGGCATCAATCCTTATCAGATCTTGAAAGATTTGGGAAAGAAATTAAAGATATTGTAGTTTCAAATAGTAGAAATAAGATATTATTAACTTTGGAAGATTCAGAAACTGCTAATTATTTTGCTGACAGAATTGGGACCGTAACCGTATTAACGCGAGTTGATAGTTTTTCCACGAAAGACGGGACCAAACAAGCAGGATATACGCTAAAAGAGGAACAAGAATTTAAAATACATCCTAATGATTTTAAATATTTAAAGATAGGGGAAGCAGTTATATTTATTCCTGTTGACAAGGGTAAAATTGTAAGAAAAATAACATTTACGCCACTTAATATTAAATTTGATGAGTCTTTAAAACTTTATAAAAGACAAAAAACAAATAAAAGTGATAAAGATACAAATTTTAATTTAAAAAACATAAAGAAGGAAGAGGCGGTAGTAAAAAGCACGCTAACTTATAAAGACATAAAAGCAAGGGTATTAAAAGGAGATAATAAAGAAAGTGATTTACCAGGGGAAGGAGAAGAGAAATGAAAAAAGCTGAATTTAAGAAAAGAGAGCAGGATATACTTTATTTTATTTATAGAAACAAAATAGTATTAATAAGGCATATACGAGAATTATTTTTTAATACATATATAAGAGCAAAAGAATATTTATTAAAATTAGAAAAAAAGGGGTTATTAAATAGCACATATTTTTATAATATAACAGGGGAAAAGGTATATTTTTTAAGTTATCAAGCGATAAAATATTTAGAATTGTTAAAATATGATGTCAAAAGATATAAAGTAAACAGGCGAGAATTCCCGCATGATATTGCAGTAATAGATTTAGTTATTTATTTTATAAAAAAATACAACGTTGATATAACAACAGATTATTTATTAAGACGGGAAAGGGCTAAAAAAGATGAAAACAAAAGTATAAAGATTCCAGATTTTATATTTACAACAAAAAAGGGTTTAAAGGGATTAGTTGAATATCAACTATCAGATAAACCGGAAAAAGTAATAAAAAAATATATTTATGATTATATCGCATATTATTCAGGATATGCAATTTATTATATTGTTGAAGAAGGGAAGGTAGAAAAATATAAAAGATACTTTGAAAAATATGGGGTAGATTTAGACAAATATTTTATATGTTCTTTTGATAGAAAGATTGGTTTAAAGATACATTATAAAAAGCAGTAAAAAGCAAAAGCGGCAGTGACTGCCGGATTCTACAACATAGTAGGTGTATATTGATTTTTTTGAAACCAAATAAAAACGATGAAAAATGACGCTCGCCCGTTCCTGCCCTCGCCCCCGCTAGATCAACAACTTTGGCGGTGGCGAGGGCAGGAACGGACTCGCTAAATAAAGAGGAGAGGGTTTCAAAAAAATCAAAAAGGGGGCGAAAAAGTATTTTTGGTGGAGGTAAAAGGCGAAAAAACATAAGAAAAACAAGGGAAAAAAGCAAAAGCGGCAGTGACTGCCGTTTTTTAAAATATAAAAAATACGAAAAGAAGGAAGGTGTGAAAAATGTTTAAAAAAATTGAGAATAACAATTCAGAAAAAGAGGATTATAATTATTTCAATAATGTAGGTATTATGAAAGCAATAAAGGGCAAACATATAAAAATTCAAATCCCAGTAATGCCGATTTATCTAATAATGTATCTACGCCGGCTCCAACGGCAACGCCAACCATAGGAATAAAAATATCTGCGGGATATAATCATAGTTTTATTTTGAATGAAAATGGTGATTTATGAGGGACTGGAAAAATAATGTAGGACAATTAGGAACAGGTGATAACGATAACAGAAATATTTGGGTTAAAGTTTTTTAAAAAATAAAATACCCTGGAGTATAGAGGGGTTTAACGAGATTTGGTTGTGTATGGGAGACTCGTCTCCAGGGCAATTATAAATATATTATACTAATTAATTTTCGTCAAGATTGAAAAAATTTCCCAAAATTGATATAGCAATTTTTAGGTAATTATTATATTTTATTATTTCCTTATTATCTCAATTTTAGTTTTTAAAAAAATTACATCCTTTAATAAATTTTTTAAATTCTTTTTAAGGAACCGTCAATTCCAATACCTAATTTTTTCAATAACGTTAAGGGATACTTGTCAAAAATTATCAATTTTTTAAAAAGATTGACCGTCGTGACACAAGTTTTGTGTAACAAAACTTGTGGCCACTCCTTAATTTTTGACTGCGTTTTTTTTGAAAAAATTAGGTATTTTCATTGACGGGATAATATCCCTCCTCGCCCCTTTGTTTTGTGAAAGGGGCGAGGAGGGAAAAATGGCTAGTTTTTAAAATGAAACAGTTATTTTTGAAAGCAATATGTATTTAAACCTTGACAAGGAGGCGCAACGATGGAAAGAAAAGAAAGAAAAAAAAGAGAAATTGGAGAGATGACACGGGAGAAAAGATTTGAAAAGTTGTTAAAATTGCAAGACGAGATTTTAAAATTAAAAGATGAAATTGAAAATTTTAAAACAAAAATAAATAATCAGGATGATGTTATAAAATATTTTTCTACAATTGCAAATATAACGAAAGAGGAAATTTTTATAATATATCTTGACGCAAAAAACAAAATAATTGATTTTGAAAAAATAGGGGAAGGGACTTTGACACAAGCAATATTATATCCACGTGAAATAATAAAAAGTTGTTTAAAAATAGGTGCGTTATCTATTATTCTTTGTCATAATCATCCTTCAGGCGACCCAATGCCAAGTGAAAATGATAAAAAAATAACAAAAAAACTTTTATTTGCAACCAAGGAAATTGATATAACACTTTTAGACCATATTATAATCGGAAGCCCTGGAAAATATTTTTCATTTCAGGAAGTAGGACTAATTGATAATTACAATTATGAATATAAAAAAATAATGGATTCTTTAAGTAAGGAATAAAAAATGATTTTTATAAAAATCTTATTGACACAAAATTATTTATACTATATAATTTTTATAATACAAAATATTTATAATATAAAAGATTTTATATTATAAGTAAGTTTTGAAAAAATAAAGAAAGATTTATATAAAAAAAATCGTGCTTCGCGGACGGTCAGTAAAAGCCTGCCAGTCCGCGGGGGAAAAACAAAAATATTAGTTATTTAAAAGGTAAAAAATTGAAAATTTTTTTGCTCTTTTTAAAAGATAAATTTTTAGTAAACCTCTTGAAAATAATTTTTATATATTGTATATTTTATACCAAATTTTTAAAATACCAAATATTTTATTTAAGACCGCTATTGCGATTTTTAGATTCAAGAGGTGATTTATGTCAGTAGCATCGGATTTAAGGAATATTTTAAAAAAAACAGGGAAACCAAAAAGGCAAATTTATATGGAATTAAAAATAAGTAGCACGACATTTTATAATATTTTAAACCATATAACAAAGCCGCGCTCAAAACTTTTTTTTGAAAAACTTGAAAGTTTGAAAAAAAAGTATGGAGTAAAATAATGGGCTATATTGAAAATAATTTATTACAAGATGAAAAAATAATTTATCAAACAAAAGTGCATTACATAATTTTTTTAGGACCAGTTTTATTATTAATTTTATCATTTATTATTTTATTTTTTCGTGACATAGCAACAGGATATTTAGCTCATGTTATTTTCTTTTTAGGGCTGACAAGCCTATTTTTTGCTCTTATAATTTATTTTACCTCGGAATTTACAATAACAAATAAAAGAGTTGTTATAAAATATGGATTTTTAAAAAGAGTTACTTTTGAAATGAATTTAGAAAAAATAGAAGAAATACAAATTGAACAAACAATTTTAGGAAGGATTTTAAATTTTGGAACAATAATAATACGAGGAACCGGTGGAACATATCAGGTATTCAAAGGAATTTCTGAACCTATTTATTTTAGAAACAAAATACAAACTAATTTTAATTAAAATTTAAAATATATTATAATTGAGGAGGTTTTTATGAAAAAGTTTCTTTTAGGTTTTTTTGTTGTTTTACTTGCAGTAGTTTTAATTAGTTGTAGAGGAGCGGACGGGGCGCAAGGTCCTGCTGGCCCTGCCGGAAAAGATGGTAGAGATGGAAAAGATGCAACTGAAATTCCTTCCAATGCAACAATCCTTGTTAATCAAAATTTTGAAAGTTACGCAGTCGGTGTTACACCAACCGGATGGAGTAGAGCCCCCTGGACAAATTTAGGACCCGAAGTCTATCATCCTGTCACAAATACCGCTTACCTGTCTTATAATAAATGCCTTATGGTTCAAGCCTTTAATACTGCATGGGATCGTGAAATTGTTGAGTCACCATTTGTAAATCCAATGCCAAGCACAATAACCGGAAAAGTATATATTAATTTTTATGTAAATAAACCAGTTACAAATAAAGCAAAAGGTTTTGTTTTTTATGTCAATAATTATGAAAAAGCAAGAGTTAATTTTGATGAAACAGGACGTATTGCAGTTCATTATAATTATGATTTGTTATCTGTTATTAAAGTTGATACCTATGAAGCAAACAAATGGTATTTTGTTAAAATCATAGTTGACCTTGCGGCTAATACCTATGACTTATACATAAACAATCTTCTAAAAATAGCCGGGATACCATGTTATAACTATCCTGAAAGTGCTACCGGAGGGTATCATATTCCACCTCAAGATCAATTATATCATAACTTTTTTGGTATATTTACCAATTTTAATAATTATTATTTTGATGATTTAGTATATATAGATAATGTTTTAATTTATTATGTTCCATAAGAAAGGAGTTAATTTTATGAAAAGATATTTATTAATAATTTTTTTAACAATAACAATAATAAGTTTAATAAGTTGTAGAAGCAGAGAATTGCCAAGTGGAGCACTTGATGCAAATCCAACACCTGCTGCAACACCTAATACTGTTACAATGCAATTAGTAATACAAGATGGGGGTAATCCAGCCGGACTGGTTGGTGTAAGATTACATTATCCAAAAAATTATGACAGATACGAAGAAGGAACTACTGATGATGCCGGAGTTGTTACTATTACTGCTTATGCAACAGGAATTTTTGATATTGAAATTTTACCTGATGTTTTACATGGATATTTAAATAGTTTATTTTATCAAATTGAAATTAAAGAAGGACAATCATATGCTCAAAAAATAATTGATAGAGGAACACCATCTTTATTGATAAGTATTGATCCTGAAACTTTACCATCTTATGGAATACAAGGGACATTAGTAAAATACAAAATAACATATTCGTGTGGAGCATCAAAAAAATATAATCTTGCAGTTGATGGACTTGGAAACACATTTAATAATAATGGTTTAATTTACTTTTTTGATAAAAATTTTGTTGAAAATAATGGAGATACAGCTACTTTATACATTCAAATTCCAACTTTTTTTGATGCTGCATCAAACCCTAAACAATTAACTTTTACTGTTCAAGGGATTAATAATTATCCTAATTTAAGAACTTTACAGCAAACAATAACGCAGTTATGGTATTTTGATATATATCCGGTTGGAGACGCTTCATTTACTAAAAGATACTATCCTTATATTTTTAAAATAACATCTCCTTCGTTTTATTTAATTTATGATGGTTTTGATATTAACATGTTTAAAATATATGTTGTTACAGCAACATCAAAAGCAGGATATAATGGAGGTAGTGGAAGTTGTGTATCATATTGGTATAATCCATTTCAAGAAACTACATATTCCAATGTATCAATAACCGCATCTTATAATGAAACGCCTTTTGATAATAATAATGGTTATCTTGTATATTATAATAAAGGTGATTTAATAGGCCCGGTATCATTACAATGGATATTTAATTGTAGTAATTATTCAAAATTTGCAAATACTAATGGTGCTTATATTGACATAATTTTGACAAATGGAATTTTTTCGTTTAAAAAAAGATTTTCTGTATGTGGTGAAAGCAGTGGTTGTGGTTGTCCTAATTTCCCTAATTGAGGAGATTTTATATGATTAAAAAATTTTTTATATTATTTTTTTCTTTGTTTATTATTTTAAATCTTTTTGCAGAAGAACAAAAAAAAGTAGATTTAAAAAATAATACCGTCGATGCAGTTTCAACAGCAACTCCAGTTATTATTACAACAGAAAAAAAAGAAAAACAGGAGTTAATAGCAAATCCAGATAAAAATGTATATGAAAATAAAAATATTTTTGAAGGAGTAGTATCAAAAATAAAATTTAATTTAAAAACTGATTATAAAGATGACGAATCAGGGAATCTAATGACAAACGAATTAGGCATAAAAGCGGAACAAACGTTATCAAACGAATGGCGGGCAGGAGTTTATGTAAGATTTATAAAACCTATGAGCAACGAAGACGCCGGCGTTATTGTTAAATTAATGCAAGCTAAATTTGAGTATGTGGGAAAGTTTTTTAGAATAATATTCGGAAGAACTGATCTTTCAAAAACAATATCAACATTAAATTTCTTTGGACCATTTACTACAGCAGGCCAACGATATCTTGATCTTGTTGGTTTTACATTGCCTATTTATTTAAAAACAGGTGTTCCTGAAATAGAAGAGGTGGACTTACCACCTATGGCAATTTCAGTTTATTATTTTCCTACAATGTTATCTCGTGCATATACTACATATGATGGATATCAAGAATATTATTTATCACAATTAAGAATAAATGCAAATTTGTTTAATTCACCAACTATCATAATTGCGAACATTGGTAAAGGGACCACAAATTATTTTAATTATAGTATTCTATCATCAAATATAAGTTATGATATTAACTTATCTTTTGATTTGTTTGAACATTTTAAAATAAATGTTGCCTATGGGGTTTTAAATACTGCGTTTCCAAAAGAAACATCAGCAATTGCTGCTGGTTTAGAATTACATGGATTTAATAAATTTATTTATCTTATAAACGACGTTATATTTGAAATGCAATTTCCTCTTGGGGGGGTTAAAGGTGAATTTGAACCTAAAGATAATGCATTATTTGTTATTGCACGCAACAACTTTGATCGTTTTAGATACTTTTTTGGTATTGCTAATAATGTAAAAAATGATTATACATTTTATACTATAAAGGCAAAAAATTCAGAATATACAGAAAAATTTGGGCAGGGAAATGTTTACGCACCAGAAAATTTAATTTTTGAAAACACAAAAGGAAATTATTTATCAATTTATGCTGGTGTAGGTTATGAGTTCTAAAAAAGTTTTTTTAGTTTTATTAACAATCTTTTTTATAACATTATTATATGCAAGTGATACACTTGAAATTCATAAAAATGAAATGATAGATATAATGAAACTTTATAAACTTGATAATGAAAAAAGAGATGAAAGATTAAAACCAATAAAAAAAGTTGTAATTGAAAAACCAGTTTATAAACTTAAATTAAATAAAAAAATAAATAAAAATGAAAATATCACAAAAGATAATAAACCTATAGTTCATGATTTTGCACATACAACCGTATGGGGAGAATTTAAAGTTCAAATTATTGAATATCCTGATAAAAACTTTTTTAAATTTGGTTTTGATTCAAAATATCCTATACAAGGAGTTGAAATTATTAACTCAGAAACAAAAAATGGTGTTTATAATAAAAATTTAAATGACCTAACAATGTTTTCTGATCAGGTATATTATACATTTAAACCTGTTTATTTAATGATATTAAAAGCAAATATAAACAATGAAATACAACCATGCATTATACCACTTTATAAGAAAGAGAAGGTGAAAATAAAATGAAAAAGAAAAAATTTATATCGTTAATTATCGTTATATTATTATTAATTAATCCAATTTTAATATTTGCGGATTCTGAAGAGAGTTTAAGGAAAGCAAAAGATCAAACAACAGAAGCACTACAAAAATTAAAAGAAATGAAAGTTTCAGAGGGGAATAAATATAGCAATACAGTAACATTACCTGAAAAGGGGGCTCCATATTCATCATATAATACATCTGGATTAAGTTCAGATTATTTTGCAAAAACAGGAGAAAGTCCTTATACAAAAGCAAAAATTATGGAAGGACTATTAGATACAGCACTCACTGCTGCTTTTTCAATTGGGACAAGCGAACAAAAAAATTCGGCAGATGATTTAAGAGCAATGGCAAAAGATTTAGAAGCATCAGGGGTGCCTGAATATAAAGAAATTGCAACACATTTACAAAAAGAAGCGGACTGTATAGATGCATCAGATGAATATTGTGCAAAAGTGGAAGCAGAAAATTTAAAAAACCTTATTAATCAACTTATGCCACGCATTGATCCAAACTATACACCAACCGCTTCAGAAAAAGTTGCATTAAATCCATTTGCAAAATTTCTACAGGGATTTGCCGGAAAAGTTATGGCAAAAATAACTGACTATGCATTACAACAATTATTATCAATGTTAGGGCTTGTTGGTAAATTTGGTGGACCAATTGGGGCTATTGTAGCAGCACTGGGGGAAAGTATTATTGAAAATTTAAATGATTCTGAAGCTGCGGGCTCAAGTTTTGGAGATAAAACTGCCGATGCTTTAACAGGAAAAATGGATGAGATTAAAAATAATTTTGGCAAAAAAACAAATACTAATAACTCATCAAGCAGTTCAAACAATAACACATCAAATAATACTAACGTTGTTCCTATATCAAGAGATAAAGGCGGCAGTGTAGATTCTGTGCCAGCATCACAGGATAAATCTTATTTTAAATAAGAAAGGAGGTTAAAAATGAAAAAAGAATTTAAAGTGTTAATCGGTGTTTTATTTTATGCATTTTTGTATAATTCAATATTTGCAGTTATGAATCCAGACCAGGCAATAGGGCAGGCAATAAATTTTATTAAATGGGGCATAGGAGCGGCGTCCTCACTTGCTACTTTAATTGCCGGGTTTAATTTTATCCGCGGTTGGATTGAAAAAAGTAATGGAAATCGTGAAGGCGATGAAAGAATAAAAAATGCAATATATACAATAATAGCCGCAGCCGTTGGCTGGATATTGCTTGTTGCTATTATTGGAGCAGGGGTAAAATTTGGGACTGGCGTTTCCGGTATGGATAAAGGATGGCAATAAAATGAAAAAGATAATTATTATTTTTTCTTTAATTTGTTTATTGCTTAATTTTTCAAATTTTATTTATGCAGACGAAGATTCACAAGCAAAAAAAACCGGAAACTGGTTCTTTACAGCATTAAATCAATGGGCTAAAGATACACTTGGTGATACCATTTTAGGAACAATCGCAACATTTTTAATAAATATAAAAAATGGATTAATTGATTTTTCTGATAAATTATTTGTTTTAATTAAAACCTATTTAATAAAACTATGGGATTTTACAATTGCAAAAGGAGATGGTAAAGTAAAATTAGGAGTTGGTGATAAAGCGGCAAATTTCGTAAATAAAACTTTAACGCCTATTTTTTATGCTTTTGCTGGAACATTAATTTATTTTTTCTTTGTTTTGGGATTGTTTACAAAACAACTTAAAAACGAAAATCCCATACAAATGTTTTATTTAGCTGGGGCTGCGGTTTTATTTGCTATTATTTATCCGTATATATATTCTGTTACAATTGAACTTACTAACAGAGTTGCTTATGCAATTGATACTAAAATTGGAGAAAGTGAATTAACTTTAAAATCGCTTGTTAATAATTTATCAGTTGCGTTAACTGGTGATGAACAAATGGTTTCAAAATTTTTGCCTGGAAATACTTTTACTATTGAAGATTTAAAACCTTATCTTTATAATCCTCTTTTCTGGGTTATTATAATTGGACAAATCTTAATAATTTTTATGGCATGTTTTTTTATTTTAACTTTATTTTTACTTAAAGGGCAGCAAGTTGTTTCTGTCATGCTTGCCTATTTTTTAGGGTTTATTGTAATACCACTTATAATAATTGATGAAGGAAAAGCATTAACGAAGTGGGCAATTGGTTTTGTAAATACTTGTTTATATAATTTTTACTGGATATTAATTATAGTATTATTATATACCGTAACAACAATAACATTTGAAGGATTAAAACTTACATCAACAAATACAACAACTCAAATATTGCTAAATGGGGCAGGGTCGGCTTTAACTTTATTTGTATTATTTGGTGCATTTAGGTTAATGACAGAAGTTGGGACAATAGCAGATTCATTAACAGTAGGGAAGGAAATCACAAAAGGAGCAGCACGTGAATTTAGAGATTATATTAAAATGGCTGGCCGAACAACAGCATTAACTGCTGGAGTAGCAGGCGCGGTAGGATTTGCATATGCAAAAGCAGGAACAGGTGCTATTGGATTTGCATCTGGGCTTGCAAGGTCAGCTGCATTCCCAAATGTTAAATTGCCTGATAATAGTAGCAAAAGAACAAATACAAGTAGAGGGGGATTAATACAACAATTAAAAGGGACAGCAATAAACAGTCATGCAGCAGGAATAAAAACGACGCAATTTATAAGAAGTGCACCTCAAAAAATAAAAGACACATGGGATAGAATAAGAACAAATAAACCTACAAACACTAATAATAATTCTCCAAAATCAGGATTTTCAAGATATGTATAAAAAGATAGTTATTTTTTTATATTTATTAAAGATAAGTTCTTTTAAAAATAAAAAAGGAAGTCAGTTTTGCAACCGACTTCCTTCACGAATCGTTAATTCGTACGAGTTTTGCATTTGTCCGTCAAACCATTTAAATAATAGCATAAGATAAATAAAAAGTCAATAGTTATTTTAAAAAAACAAAAATGGCAGTATTAACGATAAATGGGGGCATGGCGGAATTGGTAGACGCATTTGTTCGTCAAACAAATGAATCGTTTATCGATTCGTACGGGTTCGAATCCCGTTGCCCCCACCAGTAAAAAAATTCGTTATTACTGTCATAAGTTCTCGTGGGAATTATTTATATCTTCGGGTATAAATATCCCACGGGAACTACATATAAAAATAAAAAAATATAAAAATCGTTAAAAAAGGAGTTTTAAAAATGAATTTAGATAAAAAAGCAAGTGTTTACTTTGATTTAACAACAACTGATTTATATTTATTACTAATTTTTATTTTTATTGATATCGTTATATCATTTATTTTTTATTTTATTTTTCATAATACACTAATTGCTTTAATAATATTTTTATTTTTTTTAGCGAATGCCATTATTGCGGTTAAAATTTTACAACAATTACCAGATAGATATTTTATGCATTTAATTGAATATTTAAAATCACCAAAATATTATTTACCAGAGTATGATAATGAAGAAAACAAATAATATTATAACAAGCACAAAAACTTTAATAAAAGATATTACAAACATAATAGAAGGTTATATTGAAATAAATAATACTCGTCCAGTTGCTGTATATAAACTATTTCCAAAATTAAACCCAATCGTTGCTGACGATAATGATGTATTAAACGTAATAGAAGCATTTAAAAGAACATTAACGCAATTACAACCAGGGGAGCAGGTCCAATTTATAATAAAAACAAAACCTTATAATTTAGAAAAAAGAACAAAACTATATGAAGATTTAGCTAAAAAAGCACAGGAAGAACTTTTAAAAAATTCAAACAGTGATGTAAATGATAATTATTTAAAAAATGTTTATCCAAATTACTTTAGAAATTGGTTAAAAGAATTTATTACAATAAACAATGTTTTTGATTTTGAATTTTTTATGCTTTATAGTTTTATCAAACAAGGAATAACTTTACCAACATCGGATATTACAGATTACGCAAATATATTTGTTAAAAATAAAGATTTTTTAGAATCACAACGACAAACATTTATAAATAACATTCAACGTTTTGTTGATATTGAACAGTTATCAAGTGAACAAATAATAAATCTTGTTGAAGATTGTATTAATGACAGCACAAGCGGAAATATTCATGAACGTTCTGCAAATTTAAATACAATAGCGCGTTCTGGTATAGAAAGATTTAAAGATTATCTAACAATTGGAGAAGATTATACAAAAACAATTTATATATCAGATTTACCAGATCCTAAACAAAGTGGCTTTTTACAATTTTTATTTATGAGTGGCAAACGTTTTAGATTATCATTATTTTTTGAGGGAATATCACAAGAGCAAGTAAAAAAGAATTTGGAGCGGGAATTAAAGATAGCAAGCACTGCTGGAGCATCTAAATTTACGCCTGACTATGCGAGCGAAGAACTTGCTAAAAGATATGATGAACTACTAACAGCAAGTGCTGCTGGAACTGTATCTTTTATAAAATTTGGTCTTTATTTAACTTTAATAGAAAAATCTTTAGAAGAATTAAATAATTTTTTTTCATATATTAAATCATTTTTTGCTGGTTTACCACTCTATAAAGCGTCGATTGAACAAATACCATGCTTTAAATCAACCTTACCATTAAATATAAATTATGCTAAGCATAGTTACACTGTAGCAACTGATGAGGCTGCTACAACTTTTCCATTTTTTAAATATGATATTTCAACTGCTGAAGGCGGGATAATGATAGGAACAAATATAATAAATCAACCTGTATATTATTATCCTTGGTCAACTGACTTTACGAACGGGAATATATGTGTTTTAGGTATTCCTGGGTCAGGAAAGTCCTTTTTTAATAACTCTCTTTTAATATCTTTAGGAGCTTGGGATCTTGACATATTTATAATTGACAAATCCAAAAGCTATGAATTTTTGTGTAAAATAAACAAAGGACAATTTTTAAAAATAGATTTAGAAGGGACAAATTGTTTAAATGTATTTGAATGCATTGATTATGATCCTGAACTCGCAGAAGACAATGACATAAATGAAAAAGGAGAAGTAACGGCAAACAAGATAGCGTCAATAGTTGGATTTTTTAAAACTCTTTTGCCTTCAAAAGATACATCAGAATGGCAACTTGAAAAAAGTTTAATTGAATCTATAATAATAGAAACATATAAGAAGATGAAAGTAAAAGACGGGCGTATTATACCAGAAACGGTTCCCATTTTATCTGATTTTCATCGTTCAATTGATGTAATAATAAAAGAAAAACCAGAATGGAAACAACAACTTTTAATATTAAAAGAAAAATTAAATCCATATATTGGGAATAGGCAATATGCAAATTTAACAGACAGAAAAACAACAATTGATATAAAAAGTTCCTTTATTGTTTTTGATACTTCCGGGTTGCCAGAAGATGATGATTTACAGTCGCTTGCTGTATATATAATAAGTACATTTTTAACAAAAAAATTTAAACAAAACAAAAAGAAACACAGAAGACAAATTTTAGCTATTGATGAAACCTGGTCTTTAGCAAGATTTGATGCAGGGATAAAGTTTTTACTTAACTTAGCAAAACGTTCACGGCATCTTGGTTTATTATGCGTTTTTGCTTCTCAGCAAATAAATGACTTTTTAGGTAATGCTGATGCTTCACAGGTTTTAAAAGGGACGGAAAATCAAATTTTCTTTAAACAAAGCAAAACAGATTTAGAAAATTTACAAAAATTATTTAATTTAAATGATCAAGAAAGAGGGATAATTGGATCATTAACGCAAAAAGAAAAAGTATATTCCGAGGCTTTTTTAATTTTAGGAAAGTTAGGAAGCAATAAAATTCGTGTGATACCGAATGCTGCCTCATACTGGATATCAACAACTGAATCAAAATTTGCAGTTCCAAAACGTGATGACGTATTAAAAGAAACAAATTATAACTATGAATTAGCTTTACAAAAACTCACTGGAGGTGAATAAAAATGGTAGAAAAAAATATTTATGATGAGCTTGGGATTTCAGCGCCTGGACCAAATAAACCTATTGGACATAGTAGTTCAATTGGAAAAACCATAATTATTATTATTTCAGGAGTGGTTTTATTTCTTGTTTTAATAGGTTTATTTTTAAAACTATCCAAAAACAATGGTGCAAAATCGCAAACAACGCAGGATAACACAGAAATAAATGTTGAAGCGACAAAAGTAAAAGATTTTGGAGTAAGATTTATAAATAAATTTTATTTTTATAATCGTGATTCATTCATTGACGCAAGACGAGAAGTTGAAAAAATGATGACGCCTTCCTTTTTAGATATTTATAAAAAAATATACTATGATACTGACTTTGAAAATCTTGTTTTAGATAGTTATCTTATTATAAAAGTTGTTGCCGATAGGGTTTTATATAGAAAAAACCTTGATAATTATCAAGTTAAAATCACAGGACAAATAACCTATGAAAACGGTAAAACAGGAGCATCAATAACACGGGCAGCAACATGGCTTTTAACAATTGTTGATAATCAAGGCGAATTACAAGTTAAAGATTTTGATGTATTTATTTAATTTGCCATGACTGATAAATTAAACACGCTTGATCAAAAATCCAGAGAATTATTTTTAAGGTATATATCAAATGCTCAAACATACTTTTCTGATGGAATATATGATAAGGCATTTGAAGAAATAAAAAAAGCAGGTGCTATATGTCCTGAAAGTATGAAACTTGCTTTTTTAACCATGGAAATTTTTAAAAGGCTTAAAGACGGTGTTGGACTAATTAAAATATGCAATCATATTCTTGAAATAGATAAAGAATCAACGGATGCAAAACTAAATCTTGCTTTTGGGTATTTTTTAAACAAAAATTATGACACTGCAATTGATATATTACAACAACTCTTAAAAAGAGAATTACAGAACAACCAAGAAATTACAGCAAAAGAAATTTTAGCAGATTGTCTATATGGCAAAAATGATTATGAACAAGCTAAAAATTTATATTTAGAAATTTTAAATAAAGTATATCAACCAAAAAGAATATTAATAAAACTTACTGCATGCTATTATCATTTAAACGAACCAAAAAATGTTGTTGTTATGACAGGACGATTAATTGAGTTAGGAGTTACAGACAAACCAATTATACGTTTATACAATGAAGCATTAAAAATAACAAAAAAAGATTTTGAAAAGAAATACAAACCACAGAATATATTTCAAAAACTATTCCGGCAGGGATATGATCCTGCTTATGCAGATTATTTAAAACTTGAAGTTGAAAAAGAGCATACTGAAAGGCGACTTGATTATGTTACAAGACAATTATACACAGACGAAACTACTCAAGCCAACAGCAGAGAATACTTTGATAATATATTAAAACCTTTATTTAATCAAAAAAATATTCTATCATTAATTCATTTTGATCTTGATAATTTTAAAAAAATAAATGATACTTATGGGCATACTGTAGGTGATATAGTATTAAAAGAATTTGCAGATATTGGAAAAAAGTTTTTTACGCAAAAATTTAATGGTGTAGATTACCAAACTTTTTGTAGGTATGGAGGAGAGGAATTTTTGGCAATTTATTTTGGGACCAAACAAGAAGCATTAAAAAAAGCGGATGAATTCAGGGAATATGTAAAGACAAATCTTTATATTAATGTTAAAAAAATAATTAACGATGATATTAATATGATAACTTGTTCAGGTGGAATTGCTGAACATCCGACAGAAGCGAATGGATTTCAAGAAGCGTATCTGTTAGCTGATAATCGTCTTTATATGTCAAAAGAAGCTGGTAGAAATAAAATAACTGCCGAAGGCGGAGAAATTAAAAAATGAGAAAATATTTAAAATTATTTTTAATTTTTATTATAATTAAAATGACAAATTAAAATGTTTCAACCTGATAAATCTATAAATAAATGTGATGAAGATATATTAGACAGGGCGTCTTTTGCAAAATCATTAGCAGAAGCTATTCTTTCTTATAAAAATAAAGATTGCATTGTTTTAGGTTTGTTAGGAACTTGGGGGAGTGGAAAAACTTCTATTATAAATATGTGCATTGAGCATATTAATAAATTAACTGAATCATATGAAATTGATAAAAAACCTATAATTATCAAATTTAATCCATGGAATTACTACAGGCAAGATCAATTAATTACCCAATTTTTTAATAATTTGTCTTCAACCTTTAAAATAAGAGAAATAGTAAAAAAACTATTTACTTATGCTAAATCGTTGATAGGATGTTTTTCATTTAAAGCAGGTCCATTTGAAATCTCATTTAAAAATATAATAGTAAAAGGGCAAAATATAGAAAAGCAAAAGGAAGAATTAAATAATTTACTCAAAAATCTATCACATAAAATTATTGTTATAATTGATGATATAGACAGGTTAAGCGATCCAGAAATACGGCAAATCTTTCAATTAATAAAACAACTTGGAGATTTCCCAAATATTATTTATCTTGTAGCTTTTGACAAACAGGTTGTAATAAAGGCTCTTGAAAAATTTCAAGAAGGAAAAGGCGCTGAATATCTTGAAAAAGTTATTCAAGTTCCTTTTGAAATTCCTGCTATCCCAGAAGAAAAGATTTACAATTTACTTTTAAGTCAATTAGAGAATTTAACTAACCAAGAAAAGACATTTTTGATTTTTACTTGTAATGAAATAAAAGTATTTTTCCGAACTATTAGAGATGTCAAAAGATATATTAATTTTGTAAGATTTAATTTTCAGTTAGTTGAAAATGAAGTTTATTATACAGATTTTATTGGCATAACGGCTATTCAAATATTTTTTCCAGAACTCTATTATACAATACGAGATAATAAAGATTTATTTGCTGGTATAGAAGTTAAACAAGACCCAAAATATTATAACGAGATTTTAAATATGGTTCCAGAAAATATTAGAGAAAATATTAAACAATTACTAATAAATCTTTTCCCAAAATTAGAAAGAATTTGGGGAAATAAATCTTCTTATAGTTATGATTATCTTAGCTATTGGAGAAGTAAAGGTAGGATATGTAGCCCTGATATATTTGATACTTACTTTAGGCTTACTATACCAGGAAATGAATTTTCTCAAAAAGAAATTAAAACTATATTACCAACTACAAATAATCCAAATTCTTTTTCTGAAGCATTACAAACAATTAATAAAAATGGAAAAATAACAAGATTTCTTGAACGATTAGCAGATTATATTTATGATATTCCGAAAGAAAATATTGAGTCTATAATTTTAGTTTTATTAGATATAGGAGATTCATTACAAGTAGATGAAAATTATCGTTCCCCAGGGTTTATTGTAAATATATGTAATAAACTTATTAATGAATTAGGTAGTCATGAAGAAAAATACAATATATTAAAAAATGCTATAGAAAAATCAACAAAAAGTTTGTTTACAATTGTTTATATGGTAGATAATATTTTAGATCATGAATCGGAATACATTGAAAAAAAATCTTTTACATCTGAAGAAAAAAATAAAATAAAAGAAATTGTTTTAAAAAAAATTGAATCTTGGGCTAATAATGGTCAATTAAAGAATCATAAAAAACTATTATATATTCTTTTTAGATGGAAAGAATGGGGGCATAAAGATAAAATTATTAATTTTATTAATAATATGATAGAAAACGACGAAGGATTAATAAATTTTATAACAGCCTTTTTAAAAGATATTAAAAGATCAAGTCTTAGTGATTATACTTATAATAGTAGTAAAGTCAAAATAGATTTAAAAGAAATTGCTGAGTTTATAGAAATAATAAATAT
>Ga0207433_10003701_pt1 | contig 29053 bp, 28 predicted proteins | sample YelNatPaOPGAMG01_FD_187559 | JGI IMG/M metagenome (GOLD analysis project Ga0207433, IMG submission 187559) | Hot spring thermophilic microbial communities from Obsidian Pool, Yellowstone National Park, USA - OP-RAMG-01 (SPAdes) (version 3) | ecosystem: Environmental > Aquatic > Thermal springs... | reverse complement strand
GATTTCAGGGATTAAAGATTTTTAAAGAATTTAGGAGAAGCAAGGCTCCAAGATTGAAGCTACTTGCGGACGGCCGCGAACCGGAAGATCCCGCCCCAGCCGCCCACGAACCAGCGCAGGTCCAGGCCGCGCCACGAGCTGATCCCGTCGAGGCACGGAACGTTGCGGCAGCCGAGCCGGCCACGCCAGACGGAACCAAGCGCGACAACCGGGAATTCCCGATGGACTTCGGGGTACTTCTCGCCGAAGGCGAGAAGCTCGTGAAGCTCGGCCGGCCGGTAGCCCATCCTGTCGAGCTCGCGGAGCACCTTTTTGGTCGAGAAGACGCACCGGTTGAAGCAAACGAGTTCCACCGCGACCTCTGCCGTACCCTTCCGCTTGGTCGGGAAGTTGCGAGAGGTGATGTCGGAGTCGACCCAGTCATAGCGACCGGCCTTTATCCCATCTTCTATACTCCTTCCATAATTAACAAAAATAGGGTAAGCTGTTCTCAAACCCGAAGGTTTGATCTCGATGATCTCTTGAAGCCGTCTTAAAACGTAATCAGGGTCAAGAGATCCTTCTCGGACTCGGCGGAACAAATCCGCCTGTTGGCGGGCAAGCTTACCCAACTGTTCGTCTGCGACGCGTGTCATGACGATATCTCCTTTCATTTTTTGCTGCTCCATTGCAGCTCCGAAAAGACATACATCTCCTCAGAGCTGCAATGGATACACAGCAAGTAGATATGTAAAAGTACTATTTTCAACTGCTATAACATTAACATATCATACCATATCTGTCAATGGCGGATTATATTGCTAGCAGCGGGGACATACAAGTTCTGCTTTTTTAACTTTTCACCATGGGTGGTCAGTTTAAGGGTTTTAAATATTTTTATTTTCTTTTTATTTTTGGTAAAATTATTACAGGTTTAGATTTTGGTATGGGTATTTTTTTATGTTTGATAAAATGTTTTTTAAGATGACAGCCCTTTTTATTCTCATAATAGCTTTGGCTTTGGCGACGATTTTTGTCATAGGCCTTTTAATGGAAAACGGGGCTTGACTTCTTATTTTTTATTCCTATAATATTAGAAGGATCGTTTAAAACTAAAGATTGTTTTATTGTTTTTTGTTTTGTTCCGTTCGAATATGGTAGAGGTTGTTTAACTTCTACTACTTTTCTTTGAGAGTTTGATCCTGGCTCAGGACGAACGCTGGCGGCGTGGATAAGGCATGCAAGTCGAACGAGTCTTGTGCTTCGCACACTATCAACGAATAACGAATTAAATAAGAATTTATTAATTCAGATATTCTAAAAATATAATTCGTTGGTGAGTGTGCGAAGCGCGAGGCTAGTGGCGAACGAGGTAGTAACACGTAGGAACCTACCCCAAAGACGGGCATAGCTCGCCGAAAGGCGAGGTAATTCCCGATGTTCCCGAGAGGGCAAAGCTTGGGTAAAACCAGGCGCTTTGGGATGGGCCTGCGGGCTATCAGCTAGTTGGTGAGGTAATGGCTCACCAAGGCTATGACGGCTAGGAGGCGTGAGAGCGTGGTCTCCACCGATGGCACTGCGACACGGGCCATACACCTACGGGTGGCTGCAGTCGAGAATCTTCCACAATGGGCGAAAGCCTGATGGAGCGACGCCGCGTGGCCGATGAAGTCCTTAGGGATGTAAAGGCCTTTTATTTGGGAGGAATCCGCCGCAAGGCGAGATGACTGTACCAAATGAATAAGGGGTTGCTAAACTCGTGCCAGCAGCAGCGGTAAGACGAGTACCCCAAGCGTTGTCCGGAATCACTGGGCGTAAAGGGTGAGTAGGGGGATTGATTAGTCTCATCTTAAAGATCTGCGCTCAACGCAGGGAATGGATGAGAAACGGTCAATCTTTGAGGATGCGAGAGGTGTGCGGAACTCACGGTGTAGGGGTGAAATCCGTTGATATCGTGGGGAACACCAAAGGCGAAGGCAGCACACTGGCGCATTCCTGACCCTGAATCACGAAAGCGTGGGCATAAAAAAGGATTAGATACCCTTGTATTCCACGCCCTAAACGATGTTCACTGGCTTTTCCAAGTATCGACCCTTGGAGAGGCGAAGCTAACGCGTTAAGTGAACCGCCTGGGAAGTACGGCCGCAAGGCTAAAACTCAAAGGAATAGACGGGGACTTGCACAAGCGGTGGATCATGCGGTTTAATTCGACGATGAACGAAGAACCTTACCAGGGCTTGAAATGCCGACGAATACCAAGGGAAACTTTGGTAGTTCTCACAAGGAACGGCGGCACAGGTGATGCATGGCTGTCGTCAGTTCGTGGTTTGAATTGTTCCCTTAAGTGGGGTAACGAACGCAACCCTCGTTGCCTGTTATAAGTGTCAGGCGAGACTGCCCGTTTTTTGCGGGAGGAAGGAGAGGATGACGCCAAGTCAGCATGTCCCTCTGATGCCCTGGGCTACACGCATGATACAATGGCCGGTACAATGGGCCGCCAAGGGGTAACCCGGAGCAAATCCCATCAAAGCCGGCCCCAATTCGGATTGAGGTCTGCAACTTGACCTCATGAAGCTGGAATCGCTAGTAATCGCGGGTCAGCCATACCGCGGTGAATACGTTCTCAAGTCTTGTACTCACCGCCCGTCACGTCAAGGGAGCCGAGAGTACCCGACGGCCCGCTTTAAGCGGGACTACGGTAAGCTCGGTGACAGGGACGAAGTCGTAACAAGGCACGGCTAGCGGAAGCTGGTCGTGGATTTATTTAAAACCAAACTCGTCCGCCTTGGGCGGACAAGTTAGGTCGATTCTCTTTATGAGAAGGGTGTTGGTCGAGGAGCCCGAAGTCTCGATCATACGAACGGAACAAAATAAAGGACAATAAGGTTAAAAACAGCGCCCGGTTGAAAAAGCGCTGTTTTTAATTTAAAATAAAAAGTAGGGGATTGGCGCACATAGTTCAGTGGTAGAACGCTGTCCTGATAAGACAGAGGTCCTAGGTTCGATTCCTAGTGTGCGCATAAAATTTTTTCTCTAGAAATTCTTTATTTGATTTTTTTATCAAAATATTTTATAATATAATCAGTTTTACACCGGGTGGCCGCTCTTGTTTTAAACAAGAGAGGAAAGTCCGAACACCCCCCGCCCAAGGCGAGGCAATCCCGCCCAAGGCGAGGCAAGGGTAGTGGCTAACAGCCACGCTGTCTTGTAGAAATACAAGATGGACAGATAGCGCAACAGAAAATATACCGCCTACTTTTACTTTAAGTAGGTAAGGGTGAAATCGTGCATTAAGAGTGCACGCATTGGTATGGTGACATATCAATGTGGCAAACACTTACCTGGTGCAAGGCCGTACTAATGGTATTTTATGCCATTAGGGTGCCGCTTGAGCTGTTTAGTAATAAACAGCCTAGATAAATGGCCACCGTCCTGTTTTATACAGGATACAGAATTCGGCTTATAGGTGTAAAACAAAAATATCAAAAAACATCGCCAGAGGCGATGTTTTTTGATTTAATCCTCAACTAATTTTATTCTTAATTTTCTCGGTCTATTTTTTTCTATCTTTTCTAAAAACTTCTCTAGATCACTTCTTCTATAAAGTCTATAATTATTTAAGGGGTGGCGATGGGCTGTTAATTTGCCAGCCTTATCCCAGTTTCTAAGAGTTAATTCTGACACTCCCAAAAATTCTGCGGCCTCTTTAATTCTTAAATAATTTTTCCACATAATGTTATTTTAAAATATTTATATTAGTCTATAATTTAAGTATATGGAAAATTCTAACAAAATACAAATAAATATTAGTAGTATCACTTCCTGGCTTTTTGGTATATTGGCTTTTCTTCTGCCAATATTTGTTTTGCCGTTGCAAAATACCCCCTTGGCCGTTAGCAAATCTATTATCTTTTATGGCGGCGTGATAATCTGTTTTTTCCTCTGGCTTTTGTCTGTATTGCAAAAAGGGGAAATAAAATTGCCTAAGAGTATTTTAATTTTGTCTACCGTTTTCTTGATTATCGTCTGGCTAATAAACTCTCTTCTTTCACCAAACAAAATGCTCTCTCTTATAGGTAGGGGTTACGAGGTAGATACCTTTGCCTTTATCCTCTTTGGTGTATTGTCTCTCTTTCTTGCCTCTATTCTTTTTGATACGCCAAAAAGGGGGATGATTTTTTATCTTTTGCTTTTGGCGTCTTCTGTATTCTTCTTTGTCTTTGAATTTTTATACCTCGTCTTTGGTGTTAAGATTATACCTTTTAATATTTTTAATAATAAACTGGCGAATTTAGTTGGCGGGTGGAATGATGTGGGAATATTTTTTGGTTTTGTCGGGCTTGTCTCCTTGGTAATTTTTGAGTTATATAAAGGCAAGGCTATTTTTAAAGTTTTGTCTGCAATCCTTATCTTAATTTCTCTGTTGATGATGATGATAGTTAATTTTTATACTGGTTGGATAATCTTTGGAGTTTTTGTCTTTGCTCTTTTTGCCTATCTTCTTTCTAGGTCTTTTTCTAAACCAAGTGTTAATGAGATTGAGATGGGCGGAGAAAATATAGAGATGACCGGAGGAGAGACTAATATCACCTCTCAAAAACCTAAAAGCCTCCTTCGCTTGTCTTTTCTGGTATTCTTAATTGTCCTCTTTTGCATTGTTGCCTTTAATTCTTTGGGGAGAATTGGCAGCTCTTTGGGAGTTAATTATTTGGAGGTGTCTCCATCCTGGCAGGCAACATTTAATATCATAAAAGAGACGCTTAAAGTTAAGCCCATTACTGGTTCTGGCCCAAATACTTTTGTTTACGATTGGTTAAAATATAAACCGCAGACAATAAATTTAACAGCTTTTTGGGATTTTAGATTCAATTCCGGGATGGGGCAAATCCCTTCGTTTTTTGCCACAGGTGGCGTCTTGAGTATTTTGGCTATATTGTTTTTTCTTGCCACGATTCTCATCTATGCCTATAAGGCGATTTCTATTTATGGTTCAGGAGAGGGAGAGGGTGGTGTCTTTAATATACCTCTTGTTGCCTCTCTTTTAGGTTCTCTTTATCTCTGGGCCTTTGTCATATTTTATTCTCCTGGATTTGTAATTTTTGCCCTGGCCTTTATCAACACAGGTTTATTGGTGGCAATGTTGGGAGTTTCTGAGAAAATAAAATTTTTAAGAATTTCTTTTGTCAGTAGTCCCGCAGTGGGATTTGTCTCAGTTTTAGGTATAGCTGTCTTGGTTTTGGGAGCCATCTTTTCTTTCTACCTTCTCTTCCAGAAGACATCAGCTGTAGTCTATTATGATAAGGGTATTTCTGCCTTCAATTTTAAGGGGGATATTGAGAACGCCCGTTCTTATCTGGTGAAGGCAATAAGTTTTGACAGGCAAGATAATTATTTAAGAGCCTTGGCAGAGATAGATTTATTAAAGGTAAATCAAATTGTCTTTGATAAAAATCTCCCTGCTGATCAGGCGTTGGCAAATTTTCAGAATGCATTAGGGACTGCCATCCAAGATGCCAGAGCGGCAATTCAGGTTAATCCACTGGAGCCGCTAAACTGGATAGAGACGGGGAGGATTTATGAAAATGTCATTCCATTAAAGATAGGCGGAGCTGATACAATGGCGATTGATTCTTATAAAGAGGCAGCCAATCGTTCTCCCTTGGATCCGACAATTCCGTTGGCCATTGGTAGGGTATATTTTCAAACTTCTAATATTGATGAGGCAAGAAACAATCTGCAAACGGCCTTAAAGATTAAGAGCGATCTGGCAGATGCAATCTTTCTATTAAGTCAGGTTGAAGCCCAGGCAGGCAACTTAAAAGAGGCAATCAGCCGCGCTGAGCAGACTTTTATGTTGGCTCCAAATGATATAGGAGTTCTCTTTCATCTAGGACTTCTTTATTATAGAGATAATAATTTAGAGAATGCTCGGCTTGCCTTAGAGCGGGCAGTCGCCTTAAATAACGAATACGCAAATGCCAGATATTTCCTTGGTTTGGTATATGATAAGCAAAATATGAAAGATAAGGCATTAGAGCAATTTGAGGCCATTTCAAAGACCAATCCGGATAATGAAGAGGTTAAACAGATAATAGAAAATCTTAAGGCCGGAAGAGGTGCTTTGGAGACAATCTCTCCTCCGGCTCCTCAGCCAGAAAAGAGAAGTGAGCCGCCGATAAAGAATATCAAAAAGAAGCAGGTAAGCGAATAGATGACATCCTTATAAATAGAAGATGATTAAAAAAGTCTTTAATATTTTCCATCAAGAACTGGGCGGCCTGCATAAGGCCGCTCTCGTTTTGGGCCTATCTTCTTTTTTCTCCGCTGTCTTGGCTTTGTTAAGGGATAGATTACTGGCAGGCACTTTTGGAGCGGGCAGAGTTTTAGATATTTATTACGCCTCTTTTAAGATACCTGATTTTTTATATATTCTTTCTTTATCAATTATTTCGGTAAATGTCTTAATCCCCATATTTTTTGAAAAGATTTCTCAGTCGGAATCAAAGGCAAAAGAATTTATAGATAATATTTTTACCGCCTTTTTAATTTTGATACTTATTTTGATCATTATCACCTTTTTTATCATACCCCGATTGTCTAGCTTTATAGCTCCCGGATTTTTAGGCGAGGAAAAAAGACAATTTATTTTATTAAGTAGAATACTTCTTCTCTCCCCGTTTTTACTGGGAATCTCCAATTTATTTTCTGGCATTGTCCAATCTTTTAGGCGTTTTTATATCTATGCTCTAAGCCCTCTTTTATACAATATTGGTATAATTTTTGGAATTTTATTTTTTTATCCTCATTTTAATTTAGTCGGTCTTGTAATGGGTGTTGTCTTGGGTGCGTTCTTTCATTTGGGAGTTCAGATCCCCAGCCTTTTAAAACTTAAATTTTTCCCATCTTTCAATTTTAAAATAAATTTTTCAGAAATATTTAATACCATAAAACTTTCCATACCCAGAACTTTGGGGTTAAGTATTAATCAGCTTGTTTTAATTTTTATAACCGCCACGGCCTCTTTATTGGGCGCTGGTAGCATCGCCATCTTTAATCTCTCTTATAATCTCCAGTCAGTTCCTCTAAGCGTCATTGGTGTAAGCTACAGCGTGGCTGCCTTTCCAACTCTTGCCAAACTTTTTGTCGGCAATAAAAAGAAAGAATATATGGAACACATTATGACGGCCATAAGACAGATAATTTTTTGGTCAATTCCGGCCTCAATCCTCTTTATAGTCTTAAGGGCCCAGATTATAAGGGTACTTTTCGGTTATGGCAGATTTGATTGGCAGGATACTCGTTTAACAGCCGCCAGCTTGGCCATTTTTGCCGTCTCCCTTTTAGCCCAGAGTCTTATAGTTCTTTTTGTAAGAGCCTTTTATGCCGCCGGAAAGACATTTAAACCGCTTGTCATCAATATCGTCTCCTCAATAGTCATAATCGGCGGTTCCTTTCTGGCGGTGAAGGCGCCATTCATCATCCAAAATATAAAGCCTTTTATGGGAGATGTCTTAAGGGTAAGAGGTGTGCCTGGCACCGAGATGCTCTTTTTGCCTTTATTTTTTTCTTTGGGCTCTATTATAAATATCATCATTTTATGGATAATTTTTGATAGAGAATTTAATCCCTCTTGGAAAGAGGTAAAAAAGACATTTTTTGATGTCTTGATAGCCTCATTGGTGATGGGGATGATAACTTATGCATCTTTAAATTTCTTGGACAAACTTTTTAATATCCGCACCTTTGTCGGTATTTTCCTGCAGGGATTTGTCTCTGGAGTTTTTGGACTGGGATTTTTGTTTGCGGTTTTGCGTTCGGCAAGAAATAAAGAATTAGAAGAAATTATTAATTCCTTAAGGCAAAAATTCTGGAAGACTCAAACAATCGCTCCTGAACCCGAGGAACTGCCGTAATTTTTTATGCCGTAATTTCCAAACCAATCACTTATCTGCTATAGCTCGTAAGTGATTGGTTTTGGTTTTGTTTTTGTTTTTGGTTTTTTTGTTTTGGCTTTGCCAAAGAGGAGAAAATAAATTATCATTTAGATAATGGAATCTAAAAATATCCGCAATTTTTGTATTATCGCCCATATTGACCACGGCAAATCTACATTGGCCGACAGGTTTTTAGAGATCACCAAAACCGTTGAGAAAAGAAAGATGCGGGAGCAGTTTTTGGACCAGATGGATTTGGAAAGAGAAAGGGGGATCACCATCAAGATGCAACCCGTCAGAATGAATTATGAGCTACAAGATACAAACTATATACTCAATCTCATAGACACTCCTGGCCATATTGATTTTTCTTATGAGGTTTCGCGCGCCCTTAAGGCTGTTGAGGGAGCAATTCTTTTAATAGACGCCACCCAAGGTGTTCAGGCACAGACTATTACTAACGTGGAGATGGCCAAATCTCTGGGGTTAAAAATTATTCCGGTGATAAATAAAATTGATTTACCAAACGCGCAGATTAAAGAGACAAAAGAAGAAATTATGAAGTTGTTGGGCGCAGAAAATTTTGTTTTATCAGACAGAGAAAATAAACTTTCAGACTCTCCTTTAGAGATTCTTCAAATTTCTGCCAAAACAGGCGAGGGAGTGGAAAAATTGCTTTCAGAGGTTATAAAAAAAATTCCTCCGCCAAAATTTGATTTTAAAGACAGACCGCGGGCATTGGTTTTTGATTTTGAGTATTCTCATCATCAGGGAATCATCGCCTATATTCGGATGATAGACGGATCTATAAAGGCCGGAGACGAACTTTTTCTTTATGAGACAAAAGAAAAGTTTTTGGCAGCCGAAGTTGGCATCTTTAAGCCCGAACGTAGTCGCGTTTCGTCTCTTAATCCCGGAGAAATTGGTTATATTGTCACAAATATTAAAAAGCCGAGCATTGCCCTTGTTGGCGATACTATTGTCTTGTCAAAAGAACCGCTTCCTCCGCTTGAGGGCTATTTTCAGCCCAAACCAATGGTCTGGGCAAGTATCTATCCGGAATCTCAAGACGATTTTGATTCATTTAAAAAGGCCTTGGAGAAATTACATCTATCTGACAGTGCCTTAAGTTTTGAGGAAGAAAATAATGCCATTTTGGGCAGAGGTTTTCGTTGTGGTTTTTTAGGCCTTTTACATCTAGAGATTGTCATGGAGAGGTTAAAAAGAGAGTTTAATCTCAATCTCATTACCGCGCCGCCGACTGTTTCCTATAAAATTTTATTTTCCTCTGGCCCCTGGGCAGGTGAGGAAAGAGAGATTTATTCTCCAATTCTTTTTCCTGACGAATCTTTTATAAAAAAGATGTATGAGCAGTGGGTGGAATCACAGATTATTATACCGAAAGAGAAAATGGGGCAGGTGATCACTCTTTTATATGAGCACGAGGCCATAACCACCAAGACAGAAAATTTTGGCGATAACAGTATTTTGATACAGGCAGAGATGCCCCTAAGAGAATTGATGCGTAATTTTTTTGATGAATTAAAGGGGGCGACCTCAGGATATGGTTCTTTAAATTATAAATTAATTGGCTATCGCGAGGTTAAACCCGGTAAAATTATCAGAATGGATATTCTAATCGCTGAGGAAATAGTGCCTGCGCTCTCTAGAATAATAAGTAGAGAGAGGGTGGAGTATGAGGCCAGAAGAATTGTAGATAAACTTAAAGAAATTATTCCACGCCATCTTTTTGCCATTAAAATCCAGGCAAAGGCAATGGGAAGAATCATTGCCTCAAATACCATACCGGCCTTGAGAAAGGATGTGACCGGCTATCTTTATGGCGGGGATAGGACCAGAAAGATGAAGTTGTGGCAAAAGCAAAAAAGAGGCAAGAAAAAACTTAAAGAGATAGGTAGGGTTAATATCCCCTCTAATGTTTTTATAGAGATGATGAAATAGAGATCTTAACGAATGAGTGGAATGAGTAAAAAGATGATCATACTTAAAACTGCCAAGACAGATATGATATTCCAGATTATCTGATAGTTTCTTTTTTGGCGATTTGTCTTCATATAAATAGTTTTATATTTTATAATAATTATAGACAATTTATGAAAAATTTTCAAACAAATATCGTCAGAAAGAAAATCTTTTACACCAAAAAATTTATTATCTTTTTGTCTTTTCTGCTGATAGTTTTAATTTATTCAACAATAAAAATTTATCCCAAATCGCGCAACGCCCTCTTAAAGAGCAGGGAGATTAAAAAAGAGTTAGAAGAGGCGGAAAATAGAAAGATGGAATTGGAGAAAGAGATAACAAGGCTTAATAGCCCAACCGGAGAGGAAGAGGAGATAAGACGTAATCTCAATGTCATAAAGCCCGGTGAAAATGTTTTAATAATTGTGGAAAAAAACGAACAAAATGCTAATATAAAAGAAGGGGGGCAAAACGATTTTTGGGGTAATTTTTTAAAAGATTTGACGGCGTGGTTTAAAAATAAATTTTAAGATTATAGCCCATCTGCGACCGTAGTTTAGTGGCAGAACGGTTGCTTCCCAAGCAACAGGTGCGAGTTCGATTCTCGCCGGTCGCAAAAATATATGTTATATATCAGAGAGGAAAAAATTAATATTTTTTTAGAGAATCTGAAGAAAAAATTTGAAGTCTTTTCTTTGCCGGAAAAAGAAAATCATTCCGGAGATTCCTTTAAAAAATATTTTTTCCCTCCAAATGAAGAGATATTACCATTACCAAAACCTCCTAAAAAATTTATCCTCTTTGGCCTAGATCTTATGGATCTGGAGGCCTTAACTTATCTAGATGAGATAATGACCAAGCCCAAAGAAGATTTTTATTATTGGCAAAGGAGAAACCAGGCCGTTGTCATTGGTTTGATAGAAGAAAAGATAGACGCTATGCCCGGCGGGGATGTTGTCTTTGAAAAAATTGGTGGCGGATACAGAGTTTGGTTTGAGAATAAAAAGGCTAAAAAAATAATTGATGAAAATAAGGATTTTTTTGAAGACTTAAAAGATACCGAGAATTCTTCTACGTCTCAAAATGAAGATAAATCTATAGAAGTAAATTCAGACGATTGGCAAAAATTAATGCGTCAATTACTTTTGGATCCAGAGCTTTTGGCAAATGCCGTAGAATGGTCATGGAAAAATTATCCAAAAATTTGGGATGAACTGGGCCAAAAATGCCTTGGTTGTGGAGTCTGTACCTATGTCTGTCCTCTATGCCATTGTTTTTCTATGGGAGATACAATCAGCCTTGACGACCGGTGCTCTCGTTGCCGTAAATGGGATGCCTGTACATTGCCAAATTTTTCTAAAGTCGCAGGAGGTCATAATTTCCATCCGACAATAAAGGAAAGATATTATAACTGGTTTTACCATAAATTTGTCAGAGCCTATAAAGAATATGGCAAGTCTCAATGTGTTGGTTGTAAAAGATGTAAAATCCAGTGTCCGGCAGGTATTGATATTTTGGAGGTATTAAAGGAGATTTTAAGAGAATATCAGAATAATAAATCTTAGTAGGTTAAAATAATATTAAGACGATAAAAATTATGCAAAATTATTATCTGCCTAATATTGCCAAAATAAAAAAGATTGAAAGTCTCTCTCCCACGGTAAAGTTGTTCCGTCTCTCTCCGGGTTTTTCTTTTATTCCCGGTCAATTCTTTCTTTTAGGTAAACTTGGATACGGCGAGGCACCATTTGGCGCCCTTTCTTCCCCTTATGAGAAAAAATACATAGAGTTTGCCATCCGCGCCGCCGGCAATGTCACCAATTTTTTACATAGATTAAAAAACGGAGATGAGATAGAGATACGCGGGCCTTATGGTAACGGCTTCCCTTTAGATTTTATGGAAAATAAAGATATAATAATGATTAGCGGCGGTTCTGGTATCCCGCCCATAGCGGCCCTTACAGAATATGTCATTGAAAACCGCCAGAAATTTAAAAATGTCTATCTTCTTTACGGCTCAAAGACGGAAGAAGAAATTTTATTAAAAGATAGATTTAAAAGATGGGAAGAGGGTGGGGTAAAAGTTTTGACCATTGCCGGAGGTTTTGTAACAGAATTGATAAAAGATATCAGCGTTGACGAAAAAAATGCCGTCTGTTTGATGTGTGGCCCCGGTCCCATGGCCGACGCCATTGAAAAGGTCATAAGGCCGTTGGGGATTTCTGATAGAAGAATTTTTGTGAGTTTGGAGAGAAAGATGCAGTGCGGGGTGGGTAAGTGCCAGCACTGTACCACCGGTGATAAATATGTCTGTCTAGACGGCCCGGTATTTTATTATGATGAAATTGATAAAAATTGGGACTAGTCTTTTAAAGATTTTTAAAATATGAATAAAAAACCAAAAATTGCCATATATGATTTTACAGATTGCGAAGGGTGCGAGGTCAAATTAGTCTCTTTAAGAGAGCGCCTTCTTCAGGTTGAGAAAAAGGTTGATATTGTTAACTGGCGTTTGGGTCAAGAGCATTTTGAGCCCGGTCCTTATGATGTGACCATCATAGAGGGTGCGCCCATTACAGAAAAAGAGGTTATCCTTCTTAAGGAATTAAGAGAGAATTCAAAATTTTTAATTGCCCTAGGCGCCTGTGCCGCCTTAGGAGGTATACCGGCAATTATGCCCCAGAAAGATAGAAAATACTGGTATGAGAAAATATATACCAGTCAATATCATCCCAGAGGAATTGATGCCCTCCCTCTTTCTGCCTATGTCAATGTTGATTTTTCAATACATGGCTGCCCGGTTGATGAAAACGAGTTAGTAAGAGTCATTGAGGAGATATTGGCTGGTAAAAAACCTTCATATAGGGGTTATTCTGTTTGTAGAGATTGCAAATTGGCAGGTAATAGATGCAGAATCGTTAACGGCAAACCATGTTTGGGGCCGATAACCCAGGGAGGCTGCGGGGCGATTTGTATTAAGGGGGGTTCTCCCTGTTATGGATGTTTTGGTATAAGAGAGGAGGCAAATATTTCAGGACTCATAAAAGTTTTAGAAAATATCTTACCAAAGGAAACGAGCAAAAAGATTATAGAAAATTATTTATCAATGTTTCATAATAGAACTAACTTATGATCACCAATGAATTTATTGCAAAGATAGAAGGCCACGGGAAATTATTGGTTAATTTTTCCTCAAACGATGTTCATTTAGAGATAGACGAAGGGGAGAGGCTTTTTGAGGGCATTTTGGTCAATCGGCCGCCGGAGGATGCTACTTGGATAACCCCACGTATCTGCGGGGTCTGTCCAATTGCCCATAATCTTGCCTCGCTTGCTGCTGTTGAAGATGCATTAAAGATAAAGATAACCGATACCTCTAAATCATTAAGAGATTTAATGCAATGCAGTCAGATGATCCAAAGTCATAATCTTCATTTATTTTTTCTTGCTCTGCCTGATTATATTGGGATAGATAGAGGTACGGAGTTGGCAAAAAAAGATCCAAAATCTTTTAAAAAGGCTTTAAATTTAAAAGAGATTGCCGATGAAATAGCCATAACCGTTGCCGGAAGAAATGTTCATCCAACCACAACTTCTATTGGCGGTTTTCATAAAATTCCCACCAAGAGGCAACTAGAGAGTTTGTTAGAGAAAATGGAGAAACATGAAGAGGACGCAAAATGGGTGGTAGATTTTTTCTCAAAATTAAAATACCCCCAATTAAAGGTTGATTTGGAATTGATCTCCCAAATAGATGATAAAATTGTCTCAAATAAAAATAAAGAGGTTTTAATAAAAGAGTATAAGCAAAATATTGAAGAGGAATTACGAGAATATTCAACTGCAAAATTCGGTAAATTCCAAGGTAGAGAGATTATGGTTGGCGCTTTGGCAAGATTGGCTTTAGCTAAGACAAATAATGATTTTTCAGAAACCGCCCTATCCGCCATTGAAAAATTAGATTTCCAAAACCCATTTCATAATAATTTTGCTCAGGCAATAGAGATAGAGGTGTTTTATAAAAAGGCAGAAAATATAATAAGGAATTTATTAGATAGGGGAATGGATGATAGAGTGGTAGAACCTATAGAAAATACCGGTAATGGTATTGGCGCGACAGAGGCTCCGCGGGGCGGTTTATATCATGAGATTCATATAGAAAATGGTATCATCACCTATGCCAATATCATTACCCCCACTGTCCAAAATCTTACCTCAATAGAGAAATCAGCCAAAGAGCTTTTAATACAAAATGAAGGTAAAAGTCAAAAAGAAAAGGAGAGACTGCTAAATATGCTTGTCAGGGCATACGACCCCTGTATAACTTGCTCTGTTCACTAGGAATATAAAAAAAAAGCCGCCATCTAAGTTAAACTTTAATGTCGGCTCTAATATCATTAAATTTTTTAAGGGATTGGCGCGTCAGATTATCAATGGTTATTGCGCTGGGAACATCTATCTTTTCTATTATATGAGAAAAATGGATTGTGACGATTTCCCCGTTTTTTATTTTGCCAAAAAAAATATTTTTAACCTCTTTGGACTTGGCCCTTTCTAAGATTTTTAATACCTTGTTTTCTTTATCAACTGGAAAATATTTTGCAATGATTTTATCTGGCGATGAATGAGTTATCACCGCGTGATGGACAAGACAATCATCTATAAGATTTGTGTCTATGTGCCTCATGGGCAGATTTTTAATAGGCAAGAGAGTAGTAAAATTGTGCCAGAGATTACCCTTTAGTTTTGGAGTTCCGCGCCAGTAATATGAGATAACGCGGATATCAAAAGGGTCATCAATGTTATTTATTTTAGCGATGGCCTTATAAAAAGGGTAGGTGTCTAGCTTCTTTAATATTTCTTTTATATCATCAGCATGCATCTCTGCTCCCAAAGAAACTTTTTTTAAGGTCTCTGTCGCGTCTAATAAATTTGCATGTTGGCAATTAAAAGAATATTTACAAGCCAGCCTAATTCCCTTTTTAACCATTTCATCCCCTCCCTTTTTAAATGTGCTGATGCTTTCCATTTACCAATTGTAGGATTTTTTTCGCCTCTGTCAATGGAAGTTTATTTATGGCCATATCATTATGCGCCAAAATATAATCTCCGATTTTCGGTTTTTTTATAAGACTTATATCAATCTCGTGAGTGTGATTATGGTCTTCGGACATAACAATAGCCTTGTTGTCTTTTTTAATCTTTATAATTTTCATTGGGGTGGCGAGACACATATATATTAATTTGATTTTAAAATATTTTAGTATATAATGCAATTATTATATGAACAAAAAAATTATTATCTATACCACCCCAACCTGTGTCTATTGTAAGATGGCAAAGGAGTGGTTTAATCAAAATAAGATAGAGTTTGTTGAGTACGATGTTTTATCTGATGCGGAAAAGAGAATGGAGATGATAGAAAAAACAGGGCAAATGGGCGTGCCGGTTATTATGATTGGCGATGAGATTATTGTTGGATTTGACAGAAGGAGGATAGAGGAGTTAATTAAAAAATAACTCTTGCCCTCGTAGCTCAATGGAAAGAGCAATTCCGTCCTAAGGAAGAGATAGAGGTTCGATTCCTCTCGAGGGCAGAGGGCCTGTAGTATAACGGCAGAACATCTCCATGGCATGGAGAAGGTCGGGGTTCAATTCCCCGCAGGTCCACCAAATTAATTTGCCGCCTCGCTCGGGGCTTCGCCTCTCGCTTTAGATTGCTGTCAAATTTCGCGCCAACTTTATTGGCTCGCGCCTAAAACATTTTTATTTTATTAGAAATACAATATATTGACAATAAATAGTAATGGGTATATATTCATAATAGATAGTAGATAAGGGTCGAACTATCTATTAAAATTAAGACTATTAAAATTAAGAAAAAATGTGAAAAAATATGCCATTACTTGATGGAACAGGTCCTTTGGGAATGGGTCCGGGCACCGGCCGGGGATTAGGTCCTTGCGGAGCTGGAAGAGCTTATAGAAGAGGATGGGGTCGTCGTGGCGGTTATGGATTAGGTTATAGATTAGGTTATAGAAGATTTGCTTCCCCAAAAGATGAATTAACTGCTTTAGAAGAAGAGGAAAAAATACTTAAAGAAGAATTGGAAGTAATTAGAAAAGAAAAAGAAAATCTAAAAGGACAGCAAAAATAAAAAAGGCATAGAAACCGGTCCCTTGCTAAAACGTTTAATTAAAAGCAGGGGCCGGCGACCTTTTTGCAATTAAAATTTGCAATTAAAAGTCATAAAATACTAAAATTTAATGAAAGAAAAAATATCTTTATTAGGAATCTTAGTTAATAGTTTTTTGGCTGCTGGAAAAATTACAGTTGGATTTTTTTCTCATTCTGCTTCTATTTTAGCAGACGGTTTTCATTCTTTAGCAGACATTTTTTCTTCTTTTGTTGGTTATTTGGGTATAAAAAAAGCGCAAAAACCAGCTGATGAAAAACATCCATACGGACATTTTAAATTTGAAGTTTTAGGAGGGATTGTGATTGTAATTTTTCTTTTAGCAGCGGGAATAGAAGCAATCTTTGAAGCTTATAAAAGTTATTCAGATCCGCAAAAAATTAGTCTTAATTATTGGACTTTTATAGTGATGGCAATTTCTATTATATTTAATTTTATCACTTCGCAATTAAAAATATATTATGGCAAAAAAGAAAATTCGCTTGCTCTTTTAACTGATGGCACGCATGATAAAACTGATGTGTTTGCATCAGGCGCAGTGTTTTTGGGATTATTTTTAACGCGTTATTGGGTTTATACTGACGCGCTTTTAGCTTTTTTAATCGGTCTTTATATTATTAAAGAAGCTTTTCCTCTTGGAAAAGAAGCAATAGATTCATTGCTTGATGTTTCAGCTGGTCCGGAAATTGAAGAAAAAATAAAATCAATTGCTAAAAAAGACAACATTGAAATTAATTCTTTAAAAACTCAAAAGAAGGGTTCGGTTATAACAGCTAATTTAGAAATAAAACTTCCAAGCAATTTAAGCGTAGAAGAAGCAACTAAAACTTCTGAAAATTTAAGAGAAAGGTTAATGAAAGAAATTGAAAATCTTTATTATATATCTATTCAAATTAAAAGCCACGAAGTGGAAACCGGATTTTATAAACCTGTTAGCGGATTTATTTCTCGCGGCCTTGGTTTAGGAAAAGGTTTTGGCTGGCAAAGAAAGGGTAGATTTAAAGATGAATTGCCAAAAGCAGAGGGTAGGGGTCCGGATGGCGAATGTATCTGTCCACAATGTGGATATACCATTCCGCATCAAAAAGGCGTGCCCTGTTCAACCTTGCGATGTCCTAAATGTAACATTAATTTAGAAAGAAAATAATATGCCCAGACCAAGACTTTGCCGAAAAATAGAATTTAATCCGAATATAACTTATTTTAAGCCTCAAGGCGTGCCCATGAGGGAACTTGAAGTTGTGGAATTAACAACCGAAGAAATGGAAGCTTATCGCTTACGCCACATCAATGATTTAGAACAAAAAGAAGCGGCTGAAAAAATGCACACTTCCCAAAGCACATATCAAAGGATTTTATATTCGGCTTACAAAAAAATCGCTGACGCTTTAATAAATGGTAAAGCTATACGTATTATTAATGTTAAGGAATAAAATATGAAGAAAATACCAATCTATCTTTTTTTAATCATCGCGGTTGGCTCGCTTTTCGCAAAAAAGGTCTTGGCCGTTTGTCCGATTTGCACAATCGCCGTCGGAGCCGGAGTCGGTTTTTCCCGCTGGTTGGGAATTGACGATGCAATAACCGGATTATGGGTCGGCGGACTTATTGTTTCATTGATTTATTGGACGATTGATTGGCTAAAAAAGAAAAGTTTAAAATTTAAATGGAGTAATATTTTTGTAATTATTTTTTGGTATTTGATTATAGTTTTGCCTCTTTATTTTACCGGTATGATCGGCCATGCTCAAAATAAATTGTTTTGTTTTTGCGGTTTTAATATTGATAAGCTTCTTTTTGGAATTATTAGCGGCAGTTTTGGTTTTTGGTTCGGAGCAAGCCGGTATTATTATTTAAAAGAGAAAAATCAAGGCAGGGCATATTTCCCATTTCAAAAAGTCGTCATGCCCATAATCCCTTTAATAATTTTAAGTATTATTTTTTATTTTTTAACCAAATAAAAAATTATGGAAAATCAAAACCCGATTAAAAATACAGATGAATTTATTAAAAAAATTTTGGAATCAAAAAAGAAAGAAAAGTTTGATTTATCGGCTGATGAAGATTTGTCTTTGGCGCTAATGAATTTAATTTCAATGGAAGAACATTTTTTCTTTTCTGGCGCAAAAAGCAAGGATGAAAAATATTTTAATCTTTTAGACGAAACAAGAAAAATGCGAATAGAGCTAATGAAGAAAATAGAAAAAAACCCAACTTACGAAGATCATTGTTTAATGAAACATTTGCTGGCCGCTTCAATGAGGTTAATGGAGGTGGGAACAAAGAAATTGTCAGAAGGCAAAAGAGAAGAAGCTTATGATTTATTTGAGAAGTCCTATAATCTTTATTCTCTTTTCTGGGGAATAAATCTGAAATTTGTGAAAACAAAGGATATTAAAAAAATTGATGACAACGCCTTAAATAAGCACGATAATGAGAAAAAGGGATTTGTAGGTAAATTAGGTGAATTGGTCAGAAAAATAATTGATTGCTGTATAGAATAAAAAGCTATTAAGCGCTAAAACTTGTCATTCCAGAACGACAAGCGAACGACAACTTTTGATAAAATTCGACACTTGAGTACCAAATAAATGTTAAGTTTTAATTCCTCTTAATCGAGGATTTTTATATCAAAATCTCATTTTTGAATATAAAATAAGGACGAGGGAGCCCGCCGAAGGCGGGCGACCGAGCCAAGGAAAAGAAACACTAAAACTATATATAGTCGGGCGTAAAGTTTTAGCGGTTCAAATCCCTTTTCTTTGACTGGTGAATAAGGTTTGGTAGAATAATAGAGAAAGTTTGAACTCGTTTAATGTTAGAGCAAAAATAAATCCTCCGCCAGAATTGACGGAGGATTTATTTTTGCTGCGGGACCTGGATTCGAACCAGAATTACCACGTCCAGAGCGTGGCGTCCTACCATTAGACGATCCCGCAATCGTTTTTATCATAATACAAACTTTTTGAATTTACAACCGGAGATTAATTTTGTGAAAGATTAAGATGTGCTTGTTAAAATTTTTTATAAAAGTTAAAATTAAAATATGGTAACCAAAGAACTAATTGAATACGTAGAAAAATGTCGCAAGCTCGGATATTCTGATTCGCAAATCAGAGCCAATTTACGTAAAAGCGGATGGAGCCAGCCGGATATTTTGGAAGCGATGTTTAAATATACTAAACCCGTTAAAAAATCGCTCGGAGGGAAAATATATTTTATTGCGTCGATTTTTTTTGCGCTTTTAGTTGCCGGTGTTATTTTATTGGTTATCAAAGATTTAGAAAGAACCGAAGCCGAGACCGCAGAGTTAAAAAGAAATATTCCCCCAGCCAATGTAGAGCAGACCCAACAACCAGCGCAAGGACAAACGGAAAAAATTTATCGCAATTTAGATTTGGGATTTGAGATTGCCTATCCCGATGATATTTTTGTTTTAGATTTTGATCACGCCACGCTTATTCATAAATTAAAGAATTTTCATAAATACAGCTTAAAAGATGGAACGGATTTGGGTTTGGCCGAAGACATAAAAATTGTTTTTAAAAAAGATTCGCGCGAATGCGACGAAGCAGAAAATACCATGGAAGACATTGCCGAACCATTTATGGTTGGAGACCTAAGGGGTTTAAAATATGAAACCGGCGCAGAAGGGGAGGGAATGGTTCTTTATTGCCTTAGAAACGACAACGGAGAAAATATCTTTACGATTGCCAGATATTTTTTAAGCGAGGCGTGGTCAACCGATCTGGTTAAACAACCGGATTTTATTCCTTCGCAAAAACAGCAAGAAATATTTGATGGCATTTTAAAAACATTTAAATTGTTATAATAGAATTGATTTTAGCGCAATTTTTATTTTGTTTGACGATATTTGCGTTAAATAAAAAAAAGAATGCAGAAAACAAAAAAAATAATAAAATTTTTCCTGAGTATTTTTATTTGTCTATCCGCGGGCTTTATCGGCTCCATTTTTACCGGCGCATCTGTTAATTCCTGGTATCAAACCATCAATAAGCCCTCTTTTAATCCTCCGAATTGGGTTTTTGCTCCGGTTTGGACAATTCTTTTTATTTTTATGGGCATTGCTCTGTTTTTGGTGTGGTCTTTGGATGCGTCATCAGAAAAATTTATCAAGCGCAAAACCGCTTTGATCTTTTTCTTCTTGCAGCTTATTTTTAATCTTTTATGGTCTTTAGTCTTTTTTGGCTTAAGGTCCCCAATAGGAGGCTTGATGGTTATTCTTATTCTCTGGATATTGATTTTGATAACGATTATTAGATTTTTTAGAATCAATAAGGTATCAGCGCTATTTTTAATTCCCTATATTTTGTGGGTAAGTTTTGCTGCCTTTTTGAATTTTACCATTTGGGTGTTAAATTAAGGCCTTATGAAGATTTTGATTTTAACGCGAAACATCGCCGATGCTGGCGGAAACAATTCAAAACAGGAAAACGGAAAAGATCTGGCCTATGGACGGGGAAATATTAGTGATGCGATTGCCATTAAAAAGGCAATCGGCAATCTTCACGAAATTAAAATTTTGCCCCTAAGCGAAGACACATACTATCAGATTCGCGCAGAGAGACCGGATGTGATTTTCAATTTGTGCGATACGGGTTTTCGCGACGACTACAATCTCGAACCGCACGTTGCGGCAATGTTTGACATTTTAAATGTTTCTTATACGGGGAATAATTATTTTACCCTTGCTCTTTGTCAAAACAAGGCGCGGGCAAAAGAAATTTTAACATACAACGGCATTTTAACGCCGAAGTTTCAGGTTTTTACTTCGGCAGAGAGAAAGTTAAATCCGGATTTGAAATTTCCAATGATTGTTAAGCCGATTAGAGAAGACGGAAGCGTAGGCATTCGCGAACGTTCGGTGGTTAATAACGAGGAGCAGCTTAAAGAAGAAGTAGATCACATTATTAATTTGCACAAACAAGAGGCCCTGGTTGAGGAATTTATTGACGGAAGAGAGTTTACGGTTTCTTTAATTGGCAATAAAAGACCAATAATTTTGCCGGTAGCAGAAATTGATTTTAGCGGCATGCCGGAGCATTTACCAAAGATTGTTAGTTATCGCGCAAAGTGGATAAAGCAAAGCCTTGCCTATAAACACAGTCCGATTATTTGTCCGGCAAGCATTGATGAAAAAATAACAAAAATGATTGAAGATACGGCGAAAAAATGCTATAAGATTTTCGGTTGTCGAGGATATGCGCGCATAGATTTTCGTTATGACGAGAAAGAGAAGAAGCTTTATGTTTTAGAAATTAATCCCAATCCGGATATTTCCGAAGAATTTGAAACGGCCAAATCTGCTTTTGCTGCCGGAATGACTTATGCTGATTTGGTGCTAAAAATCATTGATTTTGCCTTGGAGCGATAATATGTCAAAAAAGATTATTGAGTTGATTAAAAACAACAAAGTGGGGGTTATGCCCACGGATACAATTTATGGCTTGGTCGGCAGCGCGCTTTCTCCTCAAGCGGTGGCCAGAATTTATAAATTGAGGAAAAGAAATTTGAAAAAGCCATTTATTATCTTAATCGGCTCGTTAAAGGATTTAGAGTTATTTAAAATCAGGCCGGACAAATTTACGCGGAAAATACTGAACAAGATTTGGCCCAATGCCGTTAGCGTTGTTCTGCCGTGCAGAAGCAAAGATTTTTCCTATCTTCATCGCGGGACAAAAAGTTTGGCTTTTCGCTTGCCCAAAAATAAAAATTTATTAGCATTTTTAATAAAAACGGGCCCCCTTGTTGCGCCCAGCGCCAATCCCGAAGGCTTAAATCCGGCTCAAACCATTAATCAGGCAAAAAGATATTTTGGGGAAAGCATAGATTTTTATGTTGATGGGGGAACAATAAAAGGGGCCCCCTCAACGCTTATTGCGATAAAAAATAAAAAGATAACGGTTTTAAGAGAGGGGGCAGTAAAAATAAAAATTTAATTTTCAATTATGAAAAAAATTCTTATTATTTTGGTATTGTTGGTTGTGGTATTAACTGCGGCGGTTATTCTTATTCAAGGAAATAATCCCAAAGAAGAATTTGTGACGGTGAAGGTTTTTTTCAATAACACCAAGCTTGATCCCGAGTTTTCTTGCAATAAGGTATTTCCGGTAGAAAGAAGGGTTCCCAAAAGCAGCGAAATAGAAAGGAGCGCGCTAATAGAGTTGCTGAACGGACCAACGCAAGGCGAAATTGGACAGGGCTTTTTCACCTCAATAAATTCCGGGGTAGAAATCAATCGCTTGTCTATTGTTGGCGGCAAGGCAATCATTGATTTTAACGAGCGGCTGGATGCCGAAGTGGGGGGATCTTGTCGGGTAGCCGCAATCAGAGCGCAAATTGTTGAAACATTAAAACAATTTCCCGGCGTAAAAGATGTGATTATTTCCATTAATGGTCGAACCGAAGATATTCTTCAGCCGTAATTTATCCAGAATGTGATTTAGACATTTAAATTTAAAAGCCCGCCACATCGGCTGAGATGGCGGGTTTTGAAATTGTTTTAATGTTTTTTTATATAATATCTCCCGGCTTTGATGCAACCGATTTTTTAATTGCATCAATAAAGCGAGTTGAGCCAAAATAAGCAGAAAGTTGTTTTTCCCAATCCTTTTCCGAGATATCAATAGTGGGATTAACTCCGTTTCCTTCAATGATTTGCCCATCATCGCGAATGGTTAAATGGTTTACCAAAAAAAGCGAATATTCTTCATCTTCGTCAATTTGGTTTTCTAATTTATATACTGCTTCAATTGTTCCCCATCCTTTGGTTGCTTTTCCAATTACCACGCCCACGTTGTATTTTTTAAGGGTCGCAGTCATCACTTCTGCTGATGATTGAGTGTTTTCATCAACAAGAATTGCCACCTTTTTATACCTTACCAGGCTGGGCAGCCAGCCGAATTTTGTTTTGAATGGTTCGTATTCGCCTTGCTTGAATAATTCAAATGCGTAGTTATTCGGTCCGATAAAAGGACCCAAAAGATAAATAAGCATATCCAGCGACCCGCCAATATTTCCGCGCAAATCAACAATTAAGCTATTTAGCTCTTCGCCTTGATCAAATTTTTCCGTTTCTCTTTTTAAATCGTTTAAGGTGGTAGGCGAAATTCTGGGAATGTAGAGATAAAGGGTTTCCGGGTTGATTAATTTTCCCAAGACAGTAGGTTCGCTTTTTGATTCGTCATATCTTTTTTTGCTTTCTTCGTCAGAAAGCACTTTGTAGGCATATTCCACTTTTTCCATTTGTTCTTTGATTTCGGGCTTTTCAATTTCCGGAGTAAGTTCGGCAATCTTTTTTGCGTATGCGGCATCCAGTTCTTTCTGGCTTGCCCCCTCCTTAAGGCCCAAAACAGCATAAAGATCGCTTTCCGGATTAATATTTTGCACCTTATTTGCCAATTCTTGTTTTGCTTTTTTGGTATAGAGCGCGCTTCTTCCTTTGGGTTCAAGATTCATTAAAACTACCTGGGCAAGCGCGGCGGTAAATTCTTTCTTTTTTTGTTTTTCCATTTTTTCCGTGACTTCGCCGACCATTTTTGTTACCCCGTTTTTATCTTCGGAAATCAGTTTTTGCGGAGCGTTTAAAAGTTTTTCTGCGGCTAATCGAAAAAGATTGCTTAATGTTTCGTCTTCAATCTTATTCCAGTATTCCTTTTGAATTTTGTCATAAATCTCTGCGATAAAATTAATATAGATATTTTTTTGCTGTTGAACCGCAGGAGCGGGCGGGGTTTTTGAGCGTGATTTAAAATAAAAATAGCCGAGTGCAGCTCCGCCGGCAAAAATAATCAGAATTAAAATAATTCCGCCAATAAGCAAATATCTTTTCTTGTGTTCTTTTAAATGGCTTTTCAATTTTTTAAAATTAAAAATATTTTTATTAAAGATATTTTTCCATTTAAGCATAATTCAATTATAATCTTTAAATTTTAAAAAGAAAATAGCAGATATTGACAAAATAAGCCAATGTGGTATAATTAAAAAAGAAAGGAGGTGGAGAATGACTGTTTTGGAAAGTTGGTTGCATTTTGTTTTAATTGCCGCATGTGTTATCGCGGCAATATTCATCTGGAATACCAAATGGAGAAGATTTGAGAAGGTATTAGCATTTTTAATGTTAATAACCTTCGCGATTCTGCTCTTTCTGGAGGTTGTTTTTGTTATCTGGCAGTTCCAGATGAACCGCGGATTTTAAAAATTCGCGGTTTTTTATTAGACAAAAGATTTTAAATAGATTATGATTTTAAAATATGGAAGAAGCAGAGCAAATTTCTTCAACCAAGAAATCAAAATGGTACATTATTGTACCGATAGTTATTGCGGTTGTTTTTGCGGGCCTGCTTTTTTATTTTGACATTCAGAAAAACAAGCAAGAAAATCAAAAAAAGCAGGAGATTGTTCCGGTTTCCGAATATAAGCCGCAGCCGATTTCCCCTCAGGAAAATCCGCGGCGCAAAGAATCGCTTTTTGCAGGAATTGGTTGCGCCGGTCCGGCAGATCTGAAATCGGAGGTTTTAAAACAGCCGGATTCTGTATGGGAAATCAAAAAAACAGGAGAGACAACTACCGTGAGTTTGGGGAAATATAGACTTTATGCTCCGGAAAAAAAGGTTTTTGATCTTCCCAAATTCTGGCTTTATTTTTATAGTGAAAAACTGGGCAGGGAAGAGGATGGACTTTATGGATTGGAATCGGCATATGTTTCGGGAATGCGGTTAATCGTCAATGGGTATGAAAAGCAGTTGAAATTAGGCGGTAATGAATATATGTTTATTGAATTGGATTATCCTTTGGGCGATTTGTATCCCTATGATCGGGCAGCCACGTTGGAATATGAATTTTTAATTGATCTAAAGTGCAAGAACATTCAAAACGGAGAATGTCTGGACAATAACCAAAAGCCCCTAAAATATTTGAATAATGCAGATGTGGTTTCGGTTGTGCGCATTTTTGCCGTCGGCTGTCAGGAGTTTAATTCCGGAGAATTGGAAAATGGAGATTTGGAAATTGCCGCGAAATTTAAGTATTAAATTATTCCGGAGGCATCCCGATTTTTGGTCGGGATGTTTTTTTATTTATAATCAGTTATAATTAAGATATGAAAATCGATTTATTGAAATACGAATCCTATATCAAAATGATAAAAAATTCCGTGGGCAGCAAGATGTTCCGTAATTTATATTTAGAGATTAACGGAAAGAAAATCGATGCTACTCAGAACGGGAAATATTCTTGTGCGTTTTTTGTTTCTAATGTTTTGTTGATTTGGGGATTGATTAGCGAAGGGCATGCCAGTGTTTTAAGTACTATCAGAGATATGGAGAAAAGCGGATGGAAAAAAATTGCTCCGGACAGAGCCAAGGCCGGAGACGTTATAGTTTGGGACAAAGAAAAAAGCAGCGACAAATCATATTATTATTCACGGGAACATTATCACAACGGTTTTTATATCGGCGGGCAAAAAGCGATAAGCAACAGCAGTAATGGCAAGGGCGTACCCATTATTCACCATTGGACATATAACAATAGAAGGAATATCGTCGCAATCTACAGATATTCTAAATTTAAGTAAATGATAAGACCGATAAAAACAATTTTAAAAATATTTTTATTGGTTATTCTGATTTTATTTGTCTATCTTTTTGTTGGTCCTGCCAAACCTGCGGAAAAATTAGAATGGGGCATCACTTTTAGCAAACGGCCGGTAGTTGATTTTGGAATGAACTGGAAAGAAGTTTTTCTTGCCATTTTAGACGAATTAAAAGTAAAAAGAATCAGGCTGGTTGCTTATTGGGATGAGATTGAAAAAAAAGAGGGAGAATACGATTTTAGCGAATTGGATTGGCAGATTGATGAAATGACAAAAAGAAATGGAGAAATAATTTTAGCAATGGGCAGGCGCGTTCCGCGTTGGCCGGAATGTTTTGAGCCCGAATGGATAAGTTCTTTTTCCGAAGAAAAAAAACAGGAAAAGATTCTGGCTTTGATTTCATTAATTGTTAACCGCTATAAGCACAATCCCCGGATTGTTATTTGGCAGGTTGAAAATGAACCATTTTTAAGAACGTTTGGCGAGTGTCCTAAATTAGATAAGTCTTTTTTAGATAAAGAAATTGCCCGGGTGAAAGAAATTGATCCCTCGCGGCCAATTATGATTACAGAAAGCGGAGAATTTAGCACCTGGATCGGCGGAGCAAGAAGAGCCGATATTGTGGGAACTTCTTTGTATCGTAAGGTATACGGCAGGTTGGGTTACGTGAAATATCCCATTCCCCCGGTTTTTTATCAAAGAAAAACCGTATTAATAAAAGCCCTTTTTGGCAAAGAGGTTATTGCCATCGAGGTGCAGGCAGAACCATGGGGGAATAAGCCCAATCAGACAATGACCGTTGAAGAGCAAGATATTACAATGAGCTTTGAACAGTTTAATCAGATTTTGGAATATACGCGCAGGGCCGGATTTGATAAGGCTTATTTATGGGGAGCAGAATGGTGGTATTGGAGAAAAATTAAATTTAATGACGATAGATTTTGGAATAGAGCCAAGGAATTATTTATAAACTAGAATTTAGAAACTTTATTATGGTCATCGGTCTTGATGTTGGTGGAACCAATATTAAAGGAGTTTTAATGGATGGCAACAAGGTTTTAAAAAAAACCAAGTTTCGGATTAAATCACGAAAGGATAAAAAAATTATTTTGACACAGATTTTTGATTGTATTGAAAAATTGCGCAAATTTAAAAAAATTAAAAAGATTGGGATCGCCATTGCCGGACCCGTTGATTTTCAAAGGCAAAAAATTTTAAACCCTCCGAACTTAATTGCTTTAAGTAATCTCTATTTGGGCAAAGTTATTCAAAAGAAATTGGGCATTAAAGTCATTATTGAGCATGATGCAAATTGTTTTGCCTTAGCCGAAGCAAATTGGGGCGCGGGGAAAAAATATCGGTCTGTTTTTGGAGTTACGCTGGGCACGGGAGTGGGCGGAGGGATGGTGGTAAACAAAAAAATTTATCACGGTGCGCACGGTTCAAGCGGAGAAATTGGCCATATCACCATTGAAAAAAACGGAAGAAAGTGCAGTTGCGGAAATTACGGCTGTTTGGAGGCCTATATTAATGATGTTGGCATCAAAAAGATTGCAAAAGACATTTTAAAAAGAAACATTGATTCATTAAGGACGTTGGATGATTTAGCAAAAAATGGTAATAAGTTGGCAATTAAAATTTATGAAAAGGCGGGCAGATATTTAGGCATCGGTTTGGCAAACATCGTAGATACCATTGATCCAGAAATAATTGTTATTGGCGGAGGAATTATGCGCGCGGGAAAATTTATTTTAAATCCCGCCCGAAAAGAAATGAAAAAAAACATTCTTTCTCGGTCGGCAAAGAGAGTAAAACTTTATAAAGCAAAATTGGGAAAATTCGCGGGTGCGATGGGCGCCACATTATTGGATAAAACTTAAATAATGGCAATGAAAAAAATTAATCCGCAAACCATCATTATTATCATTCTGATTTTGGTAATTGTTTTTCTTATTTATAATCAGTGGGGAGGAAAAATAATTGCCGGTTTGAAATATAAATTTATTAAATCGGGGGAAAAGGAGAAATTAGCGATTGGAGAGGTTAGCGCTAAATTAAAAATTGTGGAGTATTATAGTTACGGTTGCGAGTATTGCAAGGCATTTGAAGAAGAGTTAAAGCCGCAATTGATCAAAAACTATGTTTTTGGCGGAAAGGTAAGGTGGGTTTTTCGCCCTCTTGATCCGGAATTGGGAATGGCCGTTCTTTGTGCCAATGAGCAGGGCAGGTTTTCCGATTTTCACGATGCGCTTTTTCGCAATGTTGGTTATATTGAAAAAGGAGAGGACTTAAAAGCCCTTGCCAAAAATCTTGGCTTAAATGAAAATGATTTTTGGAAATGTTATTCTTCCGGAAAATACGAAACCCTGGTGATGGGATGGTACAATAATTTAATGTCAGACTTTTCAAGGTATAAAATTGCCGATGAGAAAAGGGGCACCCCCGCATTTTTAATCGGAGACGAAATGATAACCGGACTTCCATCCTATAATGATTTTGCAGCAATTATTGAAAGACAATTATTAAAGAAATAAGGCCAAATCTATTTAATTAAGAATTTTTTCCGGCGCCCGGCAAAAGGCGCCATAGTTATCTTTTCTTGTCAAAATTAGATTTTCGTTAAAATCTGAAAAAAGATATAATATAAGTATGGAAAAGATGGATAAAAAACAGGCAAAGGAGAGAATTGAGAAATTGAAAAAAGAAATTAATTATCACCGCTATCTTTATCATGTTTTAGATCGACCAGTAATTTCAGATTCCGCATTTGACGTTTTAAAGAACGAATTGGAGGAATTAGAGTTGAAATTTCCGGATTTAATTACGCCGGATTCGCCAACGCAAAGAGTGGGAGGGAAACCTTTGGAAAAATTTCAGAAAGTTAAACATCCCCTGCCGATGCTTTCTTTTAATGATGCTTTTTCGATTAAAGAACTAAAGGAGTGGGCAAAAAGAAATGAAAAAATAGTGAGCGATGCCAATAAACACGGTTATTATTGCGAATTAAAAATTGATGGACTGGCCATTGAATTAATTTATGAAAAAGATATTTTGAGCGTTGGAGCAACCCGAGGCGACGGATTAATTGGCGAAGACGTAACCAACAATCTAAAAACAATTCCCGCAATTCCTTTAAGATTATTAAGCAAAGAGCAGGTTATTGATAATTTAAAAAAAGAAGGATTAAATCAGGTAGCTTCCGGGTTAAGCCGTGCTTGGCCGCAGAAGTTGGCGGTAAGGGGAGAGGTATTTTTGAGCAAGGCAGAGTTTGAAAGGATTAATAAGGAATTAGAAAAAGAGGGGAAGAAAACCTATGCCAATCCCAGAAATTTGGCTGCGGGATCCGTG
>Ga0207433_10003696_pt1 | contig 29062 bp, 31 predicted proteins | sample YelNatPaOPGAMG01_FD_187559 | JGI IMG/M metagenome (GOLD analysis project Ga0207433, IMG submission 187559) | Hot spring thermophilic microbial communities from Obsidian Pool, Yellowstone National Park, USA - OP-RAMG-01 (SPAdes) (version 3) | ecosystem: Environmental > Aquatic > Thermal springs... | reverse complement strand
TTCGTAAAAAGCCAGAAAAACTTTTTCTGGCAAGCAAACTATGCCGGCGAAATATTGGCATTAACTTATTGTGGAAAAAAGTGCTTGAAGTAAACGGAAAATTTATGGCAGAAAAGCAATCAAGAAACTGGTATGATCTCACCAAATTTCATTCCACTGAGCCTGAAAATCAGGAAAGCCGCAGCATATCCCCATTTTTAAAAATTTGGAAATATGTAAGACGGCACCAGTTTTAAAAAATTGGTAAATATGTAGGACGGCACCAATTTTATAGGATGGCACTAATTTTAAGCCAGAGTTGATGGATTTCGGCGACTGCCTGGCTTCGGGCCGCATCTGAAAATTCGGTGATGGGGACCCCCTGGATTACCGCCTTCACCACCGTTTCCTCAAAGGGGATTCTGGCCAGGACGGGGACCGGATTACGGCGGCACCAGTCTTCTATTTCCTGGCTAACTTCAGGGTTTAAATCAAATTTATTGAGTACACAAGCCGTCTTCAGGCCAAAATGTCTGGCCACTTGAATTACCCTGTCCATGTCATATATCCCGGACATGGTGGGTTCAGTGACCACGAGAGCCAGGTCGACTCCCGACAGCGAAGCTATCACCGGACAGCCTATACCTGGCGGGCCGTCAATAATCACATAATTTAAGCCCTCTTTTTCAGCAATTTCCTTGGCTTTTTTCCTAACCACAGTCACCAGCTTTCCTGAATTTTCTTCACCAGCTCCCAGACGGGCATGAACGAATGGCCCATAGGCGGTGCGCGAGACAAACAAATTACCAGCGATATTCTCTTCCATTTCTATGGCATTGGCCGGGCAGATATGGGCACAAACCCCGCAACCTTCACAGGCAATGGGGTCAATTTTTATTTTTCCCTCAGATGTGGGCGCTATGGCCGAAAAGCGGCAACGGGGGAGACAGAGCCCGCAACCAGTGCAGCTTTCCTCTTTAACGGCGGCCTTTTTTTCTCCATAAAAAGGTACGCTCTCTATTATCTCAGGTTTGAGGAGCAGATAAAGATTGGCTGCATCCACATCGCAGTCAGCCATCACTTTACTGGAAACGATGTGAGCCAGGGCGGCGGAAATGACCGTTTTCCCTGTGCCCCCTTTTCCGCTGATGATTAAAATCTGTTTTAGGGCTTTCATCGAGCCAGCTCCTTAATGGCCGATAAAAGCTTTTTGAATTTTTCCCGGTATTGAGGTAAAGCTACGGTGAGTGGCTTTCCTTGAGAATAAGCCCGGGCAATTTCCCGGTCAAAGGGAATCTTCATTAAGACCGGAATATTTTCCTGGCGGCAGTAATCCTCTATCAGGTTATCAGCTCCCAGACCGGCGCGGTTGATTATTACACCCATGGGAATTTCCAATTGTCTTAAAACTTCGACTGAGAGCTTGAGGTCATTCAGGCCAAGAGGGGTTGGCTCGGTCACCAGGAGAGTAAAATGGCTGTCACGCACCGCTTCCACTACCGGACAAGAAGTTCCTGGCGGCGAATCAATTAAGACTAAATTATTGGGAATAATTTGCTTTTTAATTTCGCTTATGAGCGGCGTAGGACGGGCCTGACCGATATCGAGTTTCCCCTGGATAAACTGGATTTTTCCAGCCGAGCCATATTCAGCTACTCCGACCCACTGGCCTACCTCTTTGACGGCCTGCTCCGGGCAGATTAATTGACATCCACCGCAACTGTGGCATAATTCCGGGAAAATCAGAACCTTATCTTTTAGAACGGCCAGGGCCTTATAGGCACAGAACTGCGAGCATAAACCGCAGTTGATACAGCGGTCCTCTAAAATCTCGGGAATGGGAACTTCAACTGGAAAGCTCCGTTTAATTTCAGGCTGGAGAAAAAGGTGAGCGTCAGGCTCTTCCACATCGCAATCCAGAAATTGAACTGGATTTTCCTCGCTGAGCGAAAGAGCCAGGGCTACGGCCACAGTGGTCTTTCCTGTACCACCTTTTCCGCTGGCAACCGAGATGATCACTGGATAATAACTTCCCGACCGAGGCCAGCATCAATGTAGTCTAACCCATATTCCTCTGAAAATAGGCGGCGAGCAGTTTCTCCTGAGCAGTGGGTCGGTCCAACCTTTCTAACCCCCAGACGCCGAAAAGAAGCCACAATCTTTTTTATTTCCGTCTCAGGCATTCCGCTCAGATGAAAGCCTCCCATCACCAAGTAAATATTTTTGGGAAAAGAGGTCTTAATTTCCTTGAGGATATGGATGATACCAGGATGGGCACAGCCAGTAATAAGTACCAGTCCTTTCCTGGTATCCAGGACGAGAGATTGTTCTCGTATCGGCCCATCAATGACTCCTGAGGTATAAACACCGGGGCAAATCGCAGCTGGCTTGACCACTTCCATCACCCGCGCCCCGTTTTTCTCTATGGCTTGTTTAAAATCAGCAGGGAAAGAATATGGCAGCCAGACTTCAACTCGGTGATTTTTATTCAGGAAACCTTCCAGGCCGCCGACGTGATCCTGATGAAAATGAGAAAGGCAAATGGCCTGGATTTTCTGGGGTGATAGGCCTTTCTTGGCTAAATTAGAAAGTAAAATATCTCCACGACCACCACAGTCAAAAAGGATAGTTTTTTCCGCACCTTCAAGGTAGCAAGAAAAGCCCCAGTCGGTTTTAAGATGAGGGTCGCCGGCATTGTTATCATAAACGATCACCGCTTTCCAGGAGGGCTTATTGCCCGCGGCGAGGGCAATCAAAGGTGTGATAAAAAATGCCGCCAGGATTAATAAATGGACCAACTTCATCTTTGCCTTTCAATTTTGATTATAGCCAAAGGCCGCTTTTAGCTCGGCTCACCTCAATTTTACATCATCAATTTGATTTGTTTAACTAAAGTACCTGGAAAAAGCTCACGCTCGCCCCGAAAAAATAACTTTTCAGATGGCTCTGCTCTCTTCTTCTGGCGTATTATTTGTCACGCCCCTTATTTTTCTTCAATTCTTCCAGTCTTTGATTGAGCGCAGTCAATTCTTCTTCCAGCATTCTTATCTGTGATTCCAGATATTCCATTTCCTGCTCAGCCGTGTAAAACGGAGGATAGGGCGGATAGCGATAAGGCGCATAAAGATAAACACCTGAGCGAGAGAGCCAGTAATTAAAATGTGGCCAGAAATACCAGCCTGCTGGTCCCATACCAAAAGGCATTTTCAACCTCCTCTAATTTATCAGAATAAATTATTTTCCGGGTGCATCTTCTTTTTTAGTTCTAGTAGATGAGGCCGGAGGTTGATAGGTTGTATAGGGCGGATAATTGATTCCCCGAGGATAGGTCCAAGGATAATAAAATCCGCCAGAGAAAAATCCCGCTCGACCCCAGCCGCGACCCCGACCAAAACCAAACCCGAAACCAAGGCCTGGACCCCGGCCGCCCCAGCTGCGGCCGCGGCCACATCCCGCAAAGGGATAGATTGGGTTCATATAGCCAGGATAAGCATAGCCGGAGCAATAGCCAAGTCCACGACCGGTTCTCGGCCCGAGACCCAATGGTCCTGTTCTATCTCCCCATGGCATAATCGCACCTCCAAATTATATTTACAGGCGACAAAGCCTGTCTGGCCCGAAAAATGGCCTGACCATTTTTTATTTTGATAATGAGAATCACTCTCAATAATAATTTTATACCTTAAACTTATTTTGTCAAGGGATAAATAGACATAAATTTAGAATTTAAAATAATAAAAAGGCCGTTTGGAGTATTTTGCCTTTGTTAGCCGTTGAACTAATTGTAAGCTTCCATAATCTTTCTATCTTCTTTCATTAAATCACCGGCCAATTCTTCCATTTTCATCTCTTTCCAGAAGGGGAGCTGCTCGTGGACTTTAAGATACTTGAGAGGAATCGGATGAGTGCCCACCACCACCGGTATAGCAAACCGTTTTTCTACGAATTCTTTAAATTGGCGGATATAGGGACAGGGCGGATAGCCGACCACCAGCCCTGTGGCTAAATGAATAACTTCTGCCCCATTCTTTATCATTTCCTCGGGCACATATTCGATGTTGCCGCCGGGGCAGCCACCGCAGTAGGAATAGCCGACGATTTCTACCGGTTCGTCCTTAGGATAGCGGGCGAAAGCGCCGACTCTTTCCCTTAGCGAACGAAAGCACTTGCCACCGCCACACGATTGATAACGGGCGCAGATGATGATACCTATTTTTTTCATCAATGCTCTCCCTTATAATATCTTTATATGTTCGTTCTTTATTTTTTAGCCTGGGCTTTGAATCTGGCCAGCGCTTGCTCGGCCGGGCCGCTTTCACCGGTTATGACTTTAATTCCACCTGATTCGAAGACCCGCTGGGCGTTAGGGCCTACCTGGCCAGTTATTAAAATAGAAACACCTTTATCAAGAAGAAATTGAGCCGATTGAATGCCAGCTCCGTGAGCCTGGTGAACCGAAGGATTCTCGATGGCTTCAAAGGTGGTGGATTCCGGGTTGATGATTAAAAAGAAGGCTGCCCGGCCAAAATGGGGGTCTATTTCAGCCTGAAGATTGTTGCCTCGGGCGGTGATACAAATTTTTCCAGTCAATAAATGGCTAGGTTCTCTGCCTTGATTATTCAGGTTTTCTGTCACGATCCCTCCTTTTTTTATAATTCAGGCTTACTGACCCACAGCAATTCAGAGCAGCTTTTTTTCAGCGGCATCTTTCGCACAGTCCAAAGAATTCGACATTGTGATCTTTAATCAGAAAATTATATTTTTTAGCCAGGGCTCTTTCAACCTTTTTAACCCATTTTAATTCCTCCCCGGCCAAATACTGATAATCAATTATCCGGCCGCAGTCTGAGCAAATAACATGATGATGGTGGCCGGCTAAGTTTTGAGCTTGGAGTTCATAGCGGCTCTGGCCATCGCCCGCATTTATTTTACGAATAAGGCCTAACTGTAATAATAATTCCAAAGTTCGGTAAATGGTCGCTAATCCAATTCCTGGATAAGAACGGTGCAGAGCATTATAAATTTCTTTGGCGCTCAAATGAGTAGAGGAGTGCTTTAAAAAATCAAAAACGATCTGGCGGGCTAAAGTCCAGCGGGAAGATTTGCCCTTTAAATCTGGCTTGGCTTCTTTTCTATGGAGGGCTTTTTGGGTCGGCCGTTTTATTTGATTTTTGCCGGACGTTAAAGACGGTTTCCTCAACATTTTTGGTTTTGGCTTTTTTTATTTTAACCCGTTTGTACCCTGGCAGTTATTTATAAACAATAGTCCTGTCATCATGATGTCGCTTTTGGCGCTGAACGCTCCATTATTTATTTTAAGATTATAACAAATCTTTAGATGTAGATAATGAAAATTAATATCACTAAAAAGATTCGGCGGGCAAGAATTCTCCAAATATCATCTCTGGCGATTGACAGCAAAAGCTCCGAGGCGAAAAGAGAGTGACAGTTTTTTGGGAAGCGAGGCAATTTAACTGAACAAGTTAAACGAGAGTTGGGGAGGCATTAGATACGGAATTATTTTTCATTTCATTCTTTTCTGGATTTGCTGGTGGTGTTCTGAGCCTTCGCGAATAAGAGCTGAACCACAATTGGGACAGCGTTCCTCCATGCAGGGAACGCCGGGTTGATGCTCTTTCCGAAAGCCGCATTTTGGGCAGATACAATAGCCTCCAGGACCATAGCCCAAACGACCCGGATGTGAACCTTGCCTTCCTCTTGGCATTTTTACTCTCCTTTTTATTTAATATAGCGATTGCCGCGGCGGTTGTGGGGACAGCCGTATGGACCACGGCGATGGCCGGAGCCCCGTGGAAACGGTGGGCAGGGCTCATCGGGAGCAAATTGCTCGGTAGACTCTGTAGTTTGGCGGGGATGGAATTTCTCTGGTTCTGATTCAGGTTGGAGCTCAGGTTTTGGTTTAGGTTTAGATTCAGGCTCCACTTCAACCGGACCACCTCCGATGACTAATCCTTTGCCCTTGACCAGAGCTTCGGCCACTTTTTTCCGCGCGGATTCCAGAATGCGAGCGAAAGTGGGGCGGGAAACGCCCATTTTTTCGGCAGCCTGTTCCTGGTAAAGACATTCCAGGTCAGCCAGTCTGAGAGCTTCCAGCTCATCCAAATTCAGGGCGATTATCTCGGGCTCAGGGTGGAGGCAATTAGAACTTACAGGTAAAAAAGTGGATATTCCCGGTCTCCAGCCCACGCGGCGCCGACAAAAGGGCCTTGGCATCGCTATCTCCTTATATCTTTATTATGCTAAGCTATTTCTAATATAGCAAATTGCCCATGCTCTTATTTTTAGCCTATTTATCTTATATTATGAGCATATGTCAATAATTTGTCAAGCAGGGAAAAGAGGAAATAAGGTTCTTGTCACTCGATTTTTTGATCTTGTCGGGGAAAATCAGGAACCGCGTAGGAAGCCCCTCATTTTTAAATGCGGTAGTTGAGGCTGATAAAAAAAGTCCGGGGCTTGGCCGGCCCATATATGTAGTCGCTATCGCGGTCGGCTCCGCAGTCGAGATCCTTCTGAAATGAGTTGAAAATATTATCCAGGCCCAAGCTCACAGCTAAATTGGAATCTCCACCCGGGGCGATATTTTTCTTTATTCTGAGATTTACCATTCAGAATGGATTGGCCGTTTCCAGGCCGTCTTCGCTGATGTAACCTCGATAATGAGGTAGCTGCATCCGTCCGGTATAATCGAGGGTCAGGTCTACATTAATGATTCGCCCATGCTGATAGCCGAGAGAAGCATAGCTATAGGATTTAGGGGTTTTAAAGAACTCACGGCAGCCAAAATCTGGCTAAGGTTCATCTAATCGATTCTTCTGGAGAGTCCAACCGCTCTGCAGACTTACCCAGGGACCGAATAATATTTTCAAATCGGCAGGGGCTCCGGAAACTCTGGCTCCTGAGCCGTTTATTCTTCGGAGCAAGCGATGGCTTTCAGTGGTGTAAATCTCCTGGAGTATAAAACTATGGGTCATACGGTTATCTTAAAATTGCTGAGGTTTCGGTCAAGGGTAGATTCTTCAGTGGTATTTTCCATGAAATTTTCGGCTATGATTTGAAGATAGTATTTTCTGGCCAGAACACTTTCCAACGTAAAATCCCCATTAAAATCAGTTTCTACTGAAAGTCCAAGTTCAGCAATGAGAACAACGGCTATGGCCACCGGCTCATTTCTCCAGCTTAAGACTTGTCCCGAAAATGGAGAAGCATTTTTTCAGATTCAGTCTGTCCAGCTCTGAGCCCGACTACAACTCGATTTTGAACACTGCCAATCTTTTATCGGCTCCTGTATCTGTTCCAGAAAAGGAAAAAAGATTCCAGGTCGGGAGGCCTTATTTCCACGTCTTTGAGGGCCGCTTCTTTTAGGTCGTCGTTGAGGCCGCTTAAAAATTCTTCCCACTCTCTCCTCAAAATAAAGCCTTCCAACCAATCGTCTGAAGTCTGGCTTTCCGGCCAGCGGTCACGGATAATTTTTTCTATGGAACCGACTCGCCGGGCTCTCACATAAATTCCCTTCTGAACAAATTCTGGCCAATCAACCTGAAGAAGAGTCCTCCCCTGTTTAATAATAATCACCTGGTCAGCCAGCTTTTCCGCCTCCGAGATTAAATGAGAGCTGATGAAAACCGTCTTGCCTGCCTCCCTAAGCCTGATAAAAAGGTCTCTCACCTGCTTAATGGCGACCGGGTCAAGGGCAGAGAAAGGCTCGTCGACCATCAGCAAATCAGGGTCAAGGAGCATACTCTGGAGATAGGCCATTTTTTTCTGATTACCATGGGAATAGGTGCGAACCCGGCGCTTAAGCTGGGAGAGGTCAAAGGAAAGAAAGGCGGCTGCTTCGTCCCGCCTCTTTTTTGACTCGGTTTCGCCCAGCCCGAAAAGGCCGGCGGTCAGCCCCAAAATTTCTTCGCCCTTAAGCCAGGGGAAAAAGGCGGGGAGTTCAGGAACATAGCCAATACGCAAACCTGGCTGGATTTTGTCCACTGAACCCGCGTCGGGAAAAAGAAAGCCGAGAATAATTTTCAAAGTCGTTGTCTTACCCGCGCCATTTTCACCCAAAAAAACAGTTAATTTCCCTCGAATAAGCTCCAAATCCACTTGATGCAGAGCTTGGACATGGCCAAACCTCTTAGCCAAACCCTTAGCTCTCAGGATAACTTCGCTCATTCCCGTTTCAACTCTAAGCGACCTAATCTCCAGGCCTGGAGGCCAAGAAAAAGAAAAATAAGGGCCAAGGCTTCCAACTTGAAGCCTAAAGACCCATAGGTTCGGCTGGTAAGGGCATTCGGCCAGAGAGCAAGAAAAGAAAAAAGAATGAGCCGTTCTCGGCTTCCTTGAGGCTGCCCCGAGATGAGGAGGTCAATGATATCTCGGCCAGAAGCACCGGAACTGGTAGCAACCAAGAGCCCTAAGAACAGAAAGACCTGAATTAAAATAATCGCCAGAACGTTAGAGCCAGAACGAAGCCTTAAACCCAGCAAGCCGGCCAAAGAAATATAATAAAGTCCGACCATTAAGCCCGCAAAAAAGGAAGAAAACATGGCCCAGGAAAAGTCTCCTGGCAAGAGTGAGATTAGCAAAAAAGGAACGAAAACGAGCGTGGAGGCGATTGTAGCCAAGAGAAAAAGGGAAATATTTTTCTCCTGAAGATAGCTTCTAAAATTGAAGCGGATGAAAATCACATTCTCCAGGGAGCCGGAATCTATTTCTTCTCTGAAAATATCCTGAGCGATTAATAGAAAAAGATAAGGGAAAAGCGAGAAAAAGAAGCGCCGGGCATAGAGGTAACCGGCTTGCCACCAAAAGATGGCCAGAAGGACGATGAAACCAGCCATGAAGAAGAAAAAGATTTTGGTTCTTAAAACCTTCTTCCAGCTTAAATAGAGACTAAACCTCAGTGGATAGCCAAAAGACATTGCTCGAGTCTCTCTCTCCTTCTTCCGATTGGTTCCATCAAATTATCTTTATAAATTATTTCCTGGCCGCGGCCTAAAAGCAAGTAGGGTTCCATTTTTACTTGGTAGAGTCGAAAAAGATGACGCCGGCGGTCGATGATGATCGGAAAGGAGACCGGATACTTATTTAAAAAGGCCACGGCCGCTTTTTCCTGGTCAGCGGTTACCCCAACCAATTGCACTGGAATCTGGCGGCGAGAAACAAACTCCTGCCAGGTGAAAAGCTCGTCCCAGCAAACATGGCAGGCCACGTTGAAAAAAATAAGAAGATAGGGACGCTCTAAATCAACTGGCGCTTCTTGGAGAGAATAAAAATAGACTTTTGGCAAACTCTGGCTTGGCCAAGCAAGACACATCTTCGATTCTAAGTCAAAATAGGCCAGAATTATGGCCTCTATTATCATAAAAACGAAAAAGAGTGTTATTTTTCTCATGCCCTTTAATTCCTTCACTTTAAGGGAGACACTCTTTGTTTTATCCCCGCTGCTGATTAATCGCTCTTGAAAAGGTCAAAAAGCCGCAGTTGAGCTGCTTCGTCAATGACAAAAATCCTGTTCTTGAGAACAGCTAACTTAGAAATAGTTAGTGGAAAAGTGATAACTCCCCTGAGCTGGCCATCGAAATTTACCACCGCTACCCGGTTGGAAGGACCCAAGTCGCCGTCCTCCATTTTCCCAGGCAAAATAAAATAAAAATTATCGCCCGAAAGAGCAGCAGACCAAAATAAACCTTGGATGTTTTTGACTCGAGAGAGGGGTGGCTTGAACCAAAGCGTCGGATAATCAGGGGTAGGTTTAAGAGTTTTGGTTCTCCGGCCATTCTCATCCAAAAAAATAGCCAATTCTGAGCCGAAAGGTTTGAGCAATACGGCTTTCTCCTCAAGCTTAACCAACCAATGTTGAAAAAGAAAATAATCATAGGCCCCACTTTCTGTAGAGGAAACTTTTTCAGCCTGGAACTGCCACTTCCCTTGTCGGTCGAAACAGTACAAAAGAAAGGTGTTGTTTTCTTTTTGCCGGGGCAAACGGCTAATCATAAATTTATCTTTGGATAACCTGAGCAGGCGATGACCGCGAAACCCGACCCGGAATCCATCCTTGTAAGAGCCAGCGGTAGAAAAGAGCAGCACCTTAAAATCTTCGGAGTCAAGAACAGCTATTTCTTCCTCTCCGAGACTCATATCAGCGGGATGGATAAATTCTCCCGGGCCGCGTCCATACTTACCTATGTTGTAAAGCCGTTTACCCTCGAAAGAGAAAACGGCGATGGTGCTTTCCTGACTGTCCAGGATAAAAACCCTTTCCTTGTCTATCTCCAGGTCGACTGGCCGCGAGAAAAACTTCTCTTCCTCGGGCCCTGCTGCCCTCACTTCACGGACTGACCACTTTTCCGCCGCAAAAGAAAAAAACCTAACAAATAGAATAAAAATGGCTACAAAGAATAGCCTGTAATTTAGTTTAGTCTTCATCTTTCCTCCCATCTCCCTGGACGAAGGAGGGCGGCAGAGGCCAAGGACTCTGCCGCCTCCCCTCTCCCAGCTCAGGCCGCCTTGAGCAAGCACTTACCCAGAGCAATGTCGCAGATTGTGAGCATCAGCGCTGTCTTGAACCAGCCGGCATCGCTTTCGAAAGCTCGCGCGCGGCAACGCTCCCATTCATCATAGCAATGGTCGGAGTTGGACTGAGCCGCCACCACCAGCGGCAGCACCAGTAAACCCACGGCGAGAAGAACGAGGAGCGCTACGCCAATTACCTGTCTCATCATAACCTCCTTTCACCTCCAATTAAAGCAAACATCATGCCATCTGGCTTTACTTTTGCTCCTTTTAGCTTCGCTCATTTCTGCCTTAAGCTTCTATTTTAGAAACGATTTTAACCAAGGTTTTTCTCTTATATAGTGATTTTTCAGGTCACATTCTGTGCCTTTGGTCACATCCCAATTTTTTGTTATTTAAAGCCAATTTCGTTTTAAATGTTCAGCCTGTGTCCTTAAATGAGACTTTTATTTTCGATTAAATTTTAACAGACCAAACAAACCTGAATCGATATTCTTAGGGAAAAGATTTGGCCCCTTGGGCTGGTTTCTGACCTCCTAATCATCCAGAATTAGCATAACATCAGCAGGAAAGACTTTATCCCCTTTGGCCACGCTTCTGACATCATAATTATTCTGAATCAAGATAGAGTCAGCCGGAAAGATTCGAAGCTTTCAGCCGGGCTTCTGACCACACAGTTAAAGGAGGAACCCTTCCCCCTTTGATTCATTCCAGCGCTTACTTAACCTGCTTAACCTCGGTCTTTATTTTCCCCAGTCATTGGCCTGTCTTTTAATTGAGCCAAAATTATTTTATAGATAATTAAGCCCGGTTTGGATAATAAAATATAAATTTAAAGGAGGGACGGGTCTCCAACTGGAGTCATATTGAGTCGGTCAACAATGATAAAATATAAATTTAAAGGAGGGACCCATGGAAAAGATGGGAAATCATCGGATTCATCCAGTGGTAAAACACCCCCGCGAACTAATGAAAAAGGAGCTTAAAGGTATAGCCAGAATAAACGATTTTATTGCCGTTAAAATAACCAAGGCTGTTGGGACCATGTGGTGCGCCTATGCTTTTCTCCTTCTCGATCTCTTTATGCTGCCACCTGTCATTAAAGCAGGGAATGTGATGGTCTGGGTTACCTATATTGCCCAGACTGTTCTCCAGCTTGTCCTTTTGCCTATCATCATGGTGGGTCAAAATGTTATCCAGGCTCAAAATGAATCCAAGGCAGATACAGACCACCAAACTCTAAATTATCTGGCCCTTCTCCAGGACGAACAGATGCAGGAACTGAAAAATCAGACTAAAATATTGCTGAGGTTAGAGGAAATATTACAGAAAAAATAAATTGGAGAAGGTTGGGGGAAAAAGCCTTTCCTGCAAATATCTCCCAAATTTGGATTTTAATTCCGAGTTTTTAAATGAATAAATTATTTTGGGGAAAATATTTCACTGCCGGAACAAATCCTTTAAGAGATACTCCAGAAAACAGCTATTTCACCTCATCAAGATATTTTTAACAAGAAATTGTCTCCCCAGAAAAAATAATTTAAGCTGAGAAAATAATTTAAATCACCACTCTCTAAGATTGTTTCTGATTCAACTTAGTCCGGACTTACTTTTTGAGCATTGGAATTTTAATTTTATTCTTCCGGGCAAAGGCAATAGCCTCTTCATAACCGGCGTCAACATGGCGAGCAATACCAATGCCGGGGTCAACCGTCAAAACTCTCTCCAGCCGCCGGGCCGTCGAGGCTCGACCATCGGCTACAATCACCATCCCGGCATGAATGGAGAGGCCAATGCCCACGCCGCCGCCATGATGAACCGAGACCCAGGAGGCGCCGCAGGCGGTGTTGAGCAAGGCATTCAGGATTGGCCAGTCGGCAATAGCGTCGGACCCGTCTCTCATTCCTTCTGTCTCCCGATTAGGGGAAGCTACCGAACCTGTATCCAAATGGTCCCGGCCAATAACGATGGGAGCAGTAATCTTGCCGCGACGCACCAAATTATTAATCACCAGGCCAAAGCGAGCTCTCTCGCCATAGCCCAGCCAGCAAATCCGCGCTGGCAAGCCCTGAAAATGAACTTTCTCCCGCGCTTTCCGAATCCAGCGACCAAGAGCTTCATCTTCCGGAAATTCTTTTAACACCGCTTCGTCTGTCGCGTATATATCCTGAGGCTTACCGGAAAGCGCTACCCAGCGGAAAGGCCCTTTACCCAAACAGAAGAGAGGCCTAATGTATTCTTGGACAAAGCCAGGAATATCAAAGGCGTGGCTGACCCCAGCCTTAAGGGCCTGGCCCCGGATATTATTCCCATAGTCAAAAGTAACCGCGCCTCTTTTCTTCAACTCCAGCATGGCCTCCACCTGAACCGCCATCGACTCATAAGCTCGCTTGATATAATCCTGGGGATTTTCCTTCCTTAAACGCAGCGCCTCTTCATATGGTATTCCGTGGGGGACATAACCGTTGAGCTCATCATGGGCGGAAGTCTGGTCAGTCAGGACGTCGGGCGTTAGCCCCCGGCGGACAAATTCGGGTAAAACCTCAGCCGCGTTGCCCAAAAGGGCGATCGACCGGGCCTCAGCCTTTTCCTTGGCTTCCTTAGCCAGCTTCAAGGCCTCATCAAGGGAGTCAGTCATCAAGTCAACATATTTTGTTTCCAGCCGTCGCCTAATCCGATTAGGGTCAACCTCGACCACGATGGCTACACCTTCATTCAGGGTCACGGCCAGGGGTTGAGCGCCACCCATGCCACCCAGACCAGCAGTTAAAACCAGTTTGCCTTTCAGTGTCCCGGAGAAATGCTTCCGGGCGACGGCCGCCAGAGTTTCATATGTCCCTTGTAAAATGCCTTGAGTGCCAATATAAATCCAGCTTCCGGCAGTCATCTGGCCAAACATAGTTAAACCCAGGGCCTCGAGTCGCCTGAACTCATCCCACGTCGCCCATTTGGGGACAATCAGAGCGTTGGCAATCAAAACCCGGGGCGCTTCCTCGTGGGTGCGGAAAACGGCCACCGGCTTACCCGACTGAACTACCAGGGTTTCATCATTCCCCAATTTTTTTAAACTCTCGACGATCGCCCAAAAACATTCCCAGTTGCGGGCCGCTTTTCCCGTTCCCCCATAAACAATTAATTCCGCGGGTTTCTCCGCCACCTCTGGGTCAAGATTATTCATCATCATTCTTAACGCCGCCTCTTGCGACCATCCCTTGGTATGGAGCTTAGTTCCTCTCGGAGCCCGAATCGGCTTACTTTCCAATTTTTTAGTGGCCATTTCTTTACCCCCTTTCTTAAGATTTATAGTTCTCTTCTGTTTTATTGGCAGGCTTGGGCGGTAAGTCTGGGGAGGCGGAAGCCGCACCTGGATAGCGATTCAGCACCGCTTCCAGGTTCATCCGCCGCAGGGTTCTTTCTTTTCCCAGGAGCTCGAGGACTTCAAAGATTCCCGGGCTAACCGTCTTACCCAGAACTAAAACCCTTAAAGCATGAATAAAAACCGCGGCCTTAACGCCCTCTTTTTCTGCTCTTGCCCTCAGCACCTGTTCCAGAGCGGCGGCGCGAAAATCTTGCAGCTGAGAGAAATCGCGGTAGAGACGCGGCAGCAGCTCTTTCAATCTTTCCACACGGAGATATTTTTCTACCCCCACCGGGTCAAAGCCAAAATCATCGGAAAGAAAAGGACGTAGGCTTTCGACTATCTCCTTTAGGTTTCGGCTCCGAACTTTGATTAAATCTAAAAGCTGGAAGAACCAATTCCGCTTCTCCGCGTCCAAGGAAGCCACCCAGAGGCCAGTTTTTTCGAGCTCAGGTTTTAGCCAGGTTATGAGCTCTTCCGTCTTCATTTCCTTGATTAACCGGCTGTTGAGCCACTCCAGCTTGGCCAGGTCAAAGACAGGACTATTCTTGCTCAGCTTACTCAGGGAAAAGTTAGACACCATCTCTTCGACCGAATAGATCCTTTCTTCTGGGCCGGGCGACCAGCTCATCTGGGCCAAGAAATTAAACATGGCCAGAGGCAGAATCCCCTGCTCTCGGTAGTGAAGCAAAGAAGTGACGCCATGACGTTTGCTCAGCTTCTTTCGGTCTGGCCCGAGAATCAACGGCAGATGGGCAAAAGCCGGCGGCTGAGCCCCAAAGGCCTGATAAAGCAGCACTTGCTTCGGGGTGTTGGAAATATGGTCGTCACCGCGAATCACGTGCGTGATACCGGAGTCGATATCGTCTACGACCACCGAGAGATGATAGGTTGGCAATCCATCACCTCGTAATAAGACAAAATCCTCGAGCTCATGGTGAGAGACAGAGATTCGGCCGTGGACCAGGTCTAAAAATTCCGTCTTTCCGGGCGGAACCAGGAAACGAAGGGCTCTTTTTCTCCCCTCCCGCTCGAACTCGGCTCGGGCCGCCGCCGTGAGCTCCAGACAGCGACGGTCGTATTTCCAGGCGCCGGCCTTGGCTTCAGCCTTTTTCCGCCTGGCTTCTATCTCTTGCGGCAGGCAGAAACATTCATAAGCCTTTCCCTGGGCCAACAGCCACTCAGCCTTGGCTTGATACAGAGCAAGCCGCTTAGATTGATATATCGGCCCTTCATCCCAATCCAACCCTAACCAGCGCAACCCTTCTAAAATAATCTGGCTCATTTCCTCTGAAGAACGGGCGACATCAGTATCCTCAATCCTCAAAATAAAGTCGCCCTTTTCATGACGGGCAAAAAGCCAGTTAAACAGGGCTGTCCGGGCAGCTCCAACATGGAGGTAGCCGGTTGGACTGGGCGCAAAACGAACCCGAACCATGGTTCTCTCTTAGATTTATAGCATACAAGCCAGGTTAAGACAAAGGCGACGGCAGGCTGTTCTTAAGGCCTTCCCATATTTAAAAATAACTGATCTTTCTTGCCCTTTCTCCAGAAGAACCAGCAGAATGGGAATTTCACCCCGCCAGCTTCGTTATTATTGAAAAAGCCCATATTTCTGAATGGTTATGTTCTCACTCCGGCTTAAAAGGTTACACTGGTTTAGAAATATGAAATAGGGGTTGACGGCCGAATATAAATTGGCTAATTTATAAGAGACTTTTATAATTAATAAACGAACGCAGGCTTCGCCTTAGCGGGAAAGAAAAGGGCACGAGCGGGTGATTAGCCAAGGAAATCAATTAAAGGTTTTAATCCTTCATCATCGGGCAGCCGTTAGAGAAGCTTTAAGGCCGTTACTTTATAACGGACTTCAAATCTTTGAGACCTCTCGTTTAAGCCAAGTTTTGATTTTAGCCCGTTCAGTCTGTTTTGACCTCATCATCGCTGAAGCCAGTCAGGCTGATTTTTCCTCCTTGGCGGGAATCATCCCGGCCGAGGCAGCCCTTTTTCTTATCTCCTCCGACCCCCAAGAATTGCAGAGGGTATTTCTCACCTGGCCAGAGACTCAATACGTGGAAATTCAACTCTGGCCAGTGGAAGCTGAGGCTAAGGAAATTTTCCGGCGGCAACTGCAACGAGTCTTGACCTGGCTTGCTTCCCGGCGAGCATCTCCCGTAGCTGAGGTTATTCCGGCTGAAAAAAGCTGGCAGGAGGTAACCCGAGAAATCCAGACCATAAAGAGCTTTTTGCGGCAAAAGGTTTTGCGGGAAATAGAAAATCGGCTTTCCTGGGAAATTAGGTGTCTCTTGGCGGAACAAGAAAAGCATAAGCTGCAGATGATTCTAAGGAAAATTTATGCCGCCGACGACGTCAGCAGCCTGTTGGACTGTGTCAGCGACATAAAAGATATCATCAAGGCTCAAAGCTTCACCTTTTATATCCTGGATGAGAGCGAGACGCAGGGAAAGTTCCTGAAACCCTTAGTTTTTGCAGATGCCTTTTTGGCTCATCCCGATTTTGCCCGCTACAACGTCTCTTTGAATGAAGAGAATTTTGCCGCCTTCGTCGCCCGGACGGGAGAAGCCCTTAATTTAGCTTCGCCTGCCGACGACCCCAGGTGCTCATTCCGTTATCAGGAACAATTGCCCCATCCTTTACAAAATTTATTAGTCGTCCCCATTATGCACGACCGAGAGGTTATTGGCGTCATCGAAGCCTATAATAAGCAGGGCAAAGAGATAAGTCGGCCTGTTTTTACCGCCGAGGACCAGCGCTTGCTCAAGACTATCTCCGAGCATATATCGATGGCCATGACCAAACTTAATCTCATTCAATACGACGCTCTTACTGGTTTGCTCCGGCCCGAGCCATTTTTCGAAAAAATTCTGCAGAAAATTCATAATCAGACTAAAAGACGAATTGATATCGGCCACTGCGCCTTAGTCATGGGTGATGTGGACTGGTTCAAAAACTATAATGACCTTCATGGCCACGAGGCTGGAAACCGGCTGCTCCGAGAACTGGCAACGGTCCTCAAAGCCTCCATCCGGGAAGAAGACTTTCTTTGCCGTTATGGCGGGGAAGAGTTTCTCTTTTTTCTTTTTGGGGTAAAAGATATCGAAGAAGCTTGTTTACTTACCGACCGCATCCGGCGAAATATCGAGGAGCATTACTTTCCTTATCAAGAGAACCAGCCCCGCAAGAATTTGACCATGAGTTTTGGGGTTACTCTGCTGCCGCTCGAAAAGCTCTCCCCCACGCTGGGCAAAGAAGATTTGAAAAAATTAGTCACTGAAGCTGACTTAGCTTTGGCTGAAGCCAAGGGAAAAAGAACAGCTTTAACCGAACCTGTCCCTCGAGAGGAAGTCCCGCCAAAAAACAGAGTTTGTGCCTATCCTCTAAAGTCCAATCATCAGGGGAAATGGCGCGTTTTTAATTCCTATGATCAATCAAGCAGGCTGGAAAAAAGGCGCCACTCCCGTCATTTCATTTCCACGCCACTGCTTGTCCTTGAAGATACCGGCATCAAGGTTACGAAGACAATTAACCTCAGCCTGAGCGGCGCCAAGGTCTGTCTTTCTTCTGATTTGCCTCTGGGCAAACCTCTGAGTCTGACCATTATTTTGGAGGACAAGGCGTGTCAGCTCGGCGGTAATGTTGTTTACCAGGAAAAGGCCGCTGAAGCGCCACCGACTTTCCATGCGGGAATAGAGTTCATCTTTCCTTCACCCTCGATGCAGAAAATTCTCGAAGATTACTTGCTCGCTCTGGCAGATAAATCCTCAGCGATAAATTAGGCGGGTCAGCTCAGGCAGCTCCCAGCTCTTCCAGGATGGCTTTAAGATAAACAACCGGCGGAGTAATTAATCGATAAAAATTTTCTTTTAAGCTCTCGATAAACTCAGTTATAGACTGAAAATCTGTTTCGTCGCTCCAGTTTTCGATGCTTAACCTCTCCAGCAGGTCACGAAGCAGGTTAACATTCAAAATAGATTCCGTAAAACGAGGCAAAGTAAAGCCTTCTTTATCACAAAGTTTGGTTATCCGCAGCAGCTGTTTCCGCAGCAATTCCTGTTGATTAATAATCTCTTGTTTGATGAAAAAGTGGTCCTTGGGCGAGTCCGTTTGGGCCAATTTCTGGTAAAGCTTGTTCGAGGCTTCTAAAGCCTCATTCATCGCGGTTATCAAATTTTCAGCGTCGATGATCATCCGGCCGTCTTTTTCAAAATAGGGAATCTCGCCATTACCCTCGGAATGAGAGCGGCGGAAGCCTTCCAGCCGCTCATAAACCTCCCGAAAAGTCTCGACTCCAGTCTCAGCTCCGGGTTCCACCTGAGGCCTTTCCTCAGGAACAGTCGGTTCGCCAATAAAATTAGAATAAGGCTCGGTTTCGGACGGCTCAGCTGGGGCCTCCCCGCTTTCAGCCTCCATGGTTTCCAGCGGCTTGGCTGGTTCTAATTCTGGGCTAACCTCAGCGGAAGGGGCCGCTTCCGCTGCCGGACCGCCAACCTCGCTCATCCGAGCCACTTCCATAGACAAAAGCTCCTGGATCTTTTTCAGCCTCTCCAGCTCTTGTTCCAGGTTAATTTTCAATTCGACCTCAGCCGGTATTTCGGGAATGGCCGTGACAATGCCGTATTTTTCTTCAATTTGCTGGCGAATAAAGTTAATTTTTTCGCCGCTTCTTTTTTCCAATGTTTCGAGCTCCCGATTAAGCGCCTCCACCTGCTTTATTTCTTCGAGGGTCAAGGAAGCTAACTTCTCGATCTCCGACTGGTGTTTGACTACTCGGCCAAAGCGCTCCTTTATTTCTGCCTGCAGGCGATTCCTCTCCGTTTCAAAATCAGCCAGAACCTGATGATAATCAGTCAGGAGCTCCCTTCCTTTCTCCAGTTCTTGCTCAATGAGCCTTAATTTTTTCTCCGCTTCTTCCTTTTCCCGACGAATCTTTTCTTCCAGTTCTCTTTCTATTTCCTCTTTTCTTTGCTGGAAAACTTCACTTAACCTCTTTTCCACTTCCTCGAGCAAAGGTATCTTCATACCTAATTTAGATTCATCTAAATTCATACTTGCGCCTCCTTCCGGCGCCAAATAAAATTGGCCCGAATTATTTTCTTTGACTCACTCCCTTTTTTCGCCACTATGACCTCTCCCTTGCCTCCCTAAGGAGAAAATCAGTTCGCTTGGGCTTGGCTTTATCTTCTTGCAAACCAGTGGACAGAGCAATCACCCCCCTGGGGGAATCAAGGGATGATTTTCCATCAACTCTTACTCACCCAAAAGGGGGAAATTTTCTATCCTTTAAAGAAACAACCTGCTTGCAACTCGCCCCCAAAATAAGTATAAAGGAATCTATGCTCCAAGACAATAGAAGTCAACAAGCACCCGTTGACCCGCCTCTTTCTCCCGCTGCTCCTCTCCTTCTAATCATTGACTCGGAAAAAACCCGCGGCCAGAAAATAGCCGATTTTCTTGAATCTCAGGGGTTTAGAGTCGAACTTGGGCTTAAACCTTCTTTTGCCTCCCTCTCTGAGGTGGCCAGGGATAAATTTCTAATAGTTATCTGGAATGTGGGCCAATTTCCCAACCCGTTGCCTCCCGCTGTTAAGGAATGGAAGAGGCGGGCAAGAATTGTTTCTCTCATCCTCTTAACTCAGCCTGACCCGGGTCAGGCTGACCTTAAAGCCGTCAGCGAGGGCTGGATAGACCAATTAGTCAGTCCTGAGCACTGGTCAGCTCTTCTGGCGGCTGTCAGGAGCGAGATAGACAAAGAGCGCTACCGCCGGGAACTAAGCCAGGTGGCGGGGCAATTAAAAAGAATCAAGCAGGATAAGGCTCGGTCCCTGCGCCGAGCGGCTGAGCTCGAGGGGATTTATAATGCCACCCTCGAAAATCTAATGACCGCTCTGGATTTAAGAGACGTCGAAACCTTTGGCCACTCCCGGGTGGTTGCCAGGTATAGCCAGGCTTTAGCGCAAATCCTGGGGATAACTGATAATTCGCGGATAGACCATATTCGTCAGGGCGCTTTGCTTCATGATGTGGGCAAAATCGCTATCCCTGATTCCATCCTGAAAAAGCCTGACCGGCTAACGGCCGAGGAATGGGAAAAAATAAAGCTTCATCCCACCTTAGGCTACGGTTTGGTTAAAGAAATTAAGCTGGTCGAGACGGTCGGCCACATTATCCTTTATCATCATGAACGCTTTGACGGCCAAGGTTATCCCTTTGGCCTTAAAAAAGATAATATCCCTTTGGAAGCCCGGATTTTCGCCCTGGCTGATTCCCTTGACGCCATAACTTCCCATCGACCCTATCGACAAGAAAGGGATTTCCGGGCAGCTCGGCTGGAGATTATCAGCGGCCGTGGCTACCAGTTCGACCCGAAAATTGTTGATGCCTTTTGCTCCTTAGAGCTTGAGGCCTGGGAAAAAATCCGCTACGAAACAGCTAAAATTAGTCCAGCCCTGGAGAAGTTCCGCATCTAAAGTCAGGATGTAATTGCCAAGCCATAACTCGGGGGATTCCCGCTAAATCCTTTTCCCAAGTAATTTCCCTCCACAGCTTTTTGTTGCCGACTGACAAGACCTTGGCGAGCTGGTCAAAACCAATCTCAAAAATAAGGTAGCCACCCGGCCTCAGGAATTGAGGGGCGTCTCGAATTAACCGAAATATAAACTCCAGCCCAGTTGGGCCGGCCACCAGGCCGCGCTTGGGCTCAAAAAGCCTTATTCCTTCAGGCAGCCTGGGCCATTCTTCCTCGGCAACGTAAGGAGGATTCGAGACAATCAAATCGCAACGGCCAGTCAGGTCAAGCTGGGCCAGGGGCGAAAAAAACGACCCTAACCGGAAGATGATATTTTTTAACCCCAGACGGGAGGCATTTTTTTGGGCGAGGGCGAGAGCGCGGCGCGAGATGTCAGTAGCCACGACCGTTGAGGCCGGCCTTTCCTTAGCGAGCGAGCAAGCAATGGCGCCACAACCAGTGCCAATATCAACGGCTATCCCATCTTCTGGCCAGGGAAGCTTCAAGGCCAACTCAACTAAACATTCTGTTTCGGGTCGAGGAATAAAGACCCCCTTTTGGAGTTTAAAAGGCAAAGACCAGAACTCTTTTTCGCCCACGACCAGGGCTAAAGGCCACCCCTTGAGCCGGCGCCTTAAAAAGTATTCATAGCGGCGAACCAAGGCTTCTTCGACTGGCTGGTCAAGGGAAAGAAAAAATTCCTTTTCATCAATTCCAGCGGCTTTTTGCAGGAGCAGCCGGGCTTCTAAAGCGGGTTGGGATAAGGTGCTTAACAGGTCTCGACCATAAAGCCAGAGTTCTCTCCTGGTCAACGGTAAAACGCCTCTCACTTTCAGGCAGCAGAGACCCGTTGTTCAAGCGCCTGCATCTGGAAACGGAGGGCCAGTTTTTCCAGAATTTCGTCCAGTTCTCCGTCCATTATCGCTTCCAGGTTGTGAAAAGATAAGTCCAGGCGATGGTCAGTGACTCGGTTCTGCGGGAAATTATAGGTGCGAATTTTTTCACTCCTTTCGCCTGTCCCTACCTGAGATTTTCTGACTCTGGCTAACTCCTCTTCTTGCTTTTTCTTGGCGCTATCCAAAAGGCGGGTACGGAGGATTCGCAGCGCCTTCTCTTTATTCCGGTACTGGGACTTTTCATCCTGACAGCTAACTACCATGCCTGTTGGTTTATGGGTGATGCGGATGGCCGTGTAATTCCGATTAACGTTTTGGCCACCCGGGCCAGAAGCGCCGAAGGCCTCGATTTTTAAATCCTTAGGGTCAATCTTGACGTCCACCTCGTCGGCCTCAGGCAAAACAGCCACTGTTACCGTCGAGGTATGAATCCGACCGCTGGCTTCGGTCTTAGGGATGCGCTGGACGCGATGGACGCCGCTTTCATATTTGAGAAGGGAATAAACATTTTTTCCCCGGATGCTGAGAATTACTTCCTTGAATCCACCGATCGGACTAAGACTCTGGTCCATAATTTCCCACTCCCAGCCTTTACTCTCAGCATAACGCGCATACATCCGGCAGAGGTCTTGAGCGAAAAGAGTGGCTTCATCGCCTCCGGCGCCCGCCCTGATCTCCAAAAAAACATTCTTACCATCATAGGGGTCTCGGGGCAGAAGCATCAGCCGCAGTTCCTGTTCGATTCTTTTCTCTTCCCGGTCTAAATCTTTAAGCTCCGCTTCCGCCAAGCTCTTCAGCTCAGAGTCGGCCGCAGGGTCATTGAGGATTTCTTCAGATTCAGCTATCGCCTCCCGAAGCCTTTTAAACTCCTGATACTTCTGAATCAGGGGTTCCAGTTCTGCTTTTTCCTTGGCCATCTCCCTTATTTTTTGCGGGTTAGTAACCAACTCCGGGTCAGAAAGAGACTGAAGCAGACTTTCATATTTTTTTTCCAGACGCTCCAGTTCTTGAAACATAAGGCTTATTTTTTAAGGCGGGCTTCCCGGTACTTCCTTTTAAATTTTTCCACCCGGCCAGCAGTGTCCACTATCTTCTGCTTACCGGTGAAGAAAGGATGACACTGGGAGCAAATCTCGACCCGGATTTCCTTTTTAGTCGACCGAGTCTTGAAGGTGTTGCCGCAAGCGCAGGTCACTGTACACTCGACATACTCAGGGTGAATACCTTCCCTCATTTTTTTTCTCCTTAAGATTAATAATTATAACAAACTTACTCGGGAACGGCAAAAGGCGAACGGAGAACGGCTCCGGAAAAAGAAATCACGTAGCGATGGAAATTTTCCCAATCCACCTCCACCCGGTGCTTCTGGCTGGCGGAGCGGACAGCTTCTTTATATTTTTTACTGGCAAAATAATCCTTTAGTCCCGAGCTCAGCGGGAGGGCCTGCTCTTCTGCCTGCCATTCATAGGTTCGGCCGTCGAGCCGCAAACAATTAAGAAAAACAATCCAGGCTAATTGCTTAAAGGGAACGCCTGCTAAGTTAGACCTTATGGCCATGACTTCGCCTTCTTTTTCCGGGTTGACAAAACGAAAATAACGGGAAAAAAGGAGGCTGTTGTGGAAATAGGCGGGAAAAGCTAAAAGACCGTCGCTTTGAAGGAGCCGGCCTAAATAAATAAAAATGTCGACCACTTTCTTTCCCAGGCCCAGGCCGGGACGGTTTTGACCGGGAAGGGCGGGTCTTTTTTCGCTGAACTCCAGCCGCGGGTTTTGCAGGGTTAACCATTCTAAATGAAGAAAACGCCCCTTTTCCAAGACGGGGTCCAGCTGACGACGGACCGTGGCCGGAAACCCGGCTTCCCGAATTTTCAGGTCAACAATGAGCCTGTCCGGGTCGTTTCTTTCCCAAAAAATTTGCAGCCGCTGGAGCGGAAACTCGGTCGAATCAAGGCTAAACTCTAAGGGCCAGAGCTGACGATGTCTGGCTTCCCGGAAAAAATTATTCTTAGCCAGGACAGCCTTAACTTCAGCGAGGCTGTAGCGACCCAAAAAAAGGCTTGAGCCCCGCTCTGGTTGCAGGCTGGAGAAAATTTCCTCCGAAGTCAGCTCCCAATCAGCCGAGGCTAATTCTTTTTTATTCCCCTTTTCCTTTTCCAAAGCTATCTCCTGGGCTTGACTTCCTGGAGGCAAAGCCGGCTTCGAGTTAAGGATTGTCGATTTCTGGCCGAGGAATCAGCCTTCCCGGCTTCGGTTTCGAGGCGGTGCCGAAAAAAGGAAATAACATCGTCGCCGCTACGGAGCAGGCGGAAGCGTTCAAAAAAACGGAGGTCAGGGTTAATCTTGTTGAAATGTCTCAGGGCAATAATTCCGTTGGGCTTCAGAAGGTCGCGCTTCTTCACCACTTTTAAGGGATTCCTTTCAAGAAGTAGGGCATAGGGAGGGTCGATAAAGATTATATCAAACCGCTTCTTCTCCTTAGATAGACGGATGACCCCGCGATTAAACTCCTCAGCCAAGACTCGGGTTCTATCCTGAAACCCGCATCTCTCAATATTCTGTTTAATAATTTTTACTGCTGGCCCGTATTCTTCAATAAAAACCACAGTGGCCGCCCCTCGACTGAGAGCTTCCAGGCCCACTGCGCCGCTGCCGGCAAACCCATCCAAGCAGTCCGCTTCCTTAACTTTTTCTTGCAGAAGGTTAAACAGCGACTCTTTTAGCTTGGCGGGCATTGGTCTTATTCTCGGGTCTCGGACCATTTTGAGCCGCCGTCCTTTATGCCGACCACCGATAATTCGCAGCATGATTTCTCAGTAATAGAAAATGGCGAGACCTTTTTTGGATTTAATATCCTTAAGGCCAAAAGGTAATTCATAAGAACGGTCCAGGCCTTCGGCCGCCGCGTTATGGGCGACGGCAATTGCCTTAATCATTTCGGAGACAAAATCTGTGGCCAGTTCTTGGGTGCCGAGGAAAATTTTATGAAAGCTGAAAAAGATGCGGCCAGCTTCTACCCGGAAAGAGGCAGCAAAAAAAACCGGCGCCACTTTGGGGATAAAACTGGGCAAATTCTCTTGCCGCAGGTCAAAGACAGCTTTGCCTTCCAAGCGATTATCATCCAGCAGTTTCAACTGAAGTTCTTGGAGGAGGTCAAGGGGGTCAGTAACGATGCGATAAGCAATGTAAGCATTGAGTTCGCTCTCGGTTAAAGTCAAAGACCTTAGAGAGCGACGCCCGCTTTCTTGCTGGGCTTGCTGGACAGTTTCAATGGCCTGCAGAACCCTCTGAATTTTTTCCGTTTCCGCGGCCGAAAAAGAAGGCGGCTTGTTTTGACTTAAGCCAGCCAGCAACCCGAAGCTAAGAGAACAGGCCACCGCCAGCGTGGCCAGAGCCAATTGTTTTATTCTCCTCGGCCACCAGAATGGTTTTAACTCCCACATTCTTCTTTTCCCGAGCCATGAGATTTAGCTAAGGTATAGCGCTCAGATATTATACCTAATCTCAGCGGTTTTCTTCTATTTTTTCTGGACTTTTTCGCCAAAGGGGTGGTTATTAATCAGGCTCATAGCTACTGTATTTCCTTTAATATCAAGGAAATATGAATTTTAACGTGGCTATCAAAATATTTTAGTATCGCCCGACGACTCCTTCTGCTCCTAATTTTTAAAGAAATTAAAATTAGGCCTTTAAAAGACCTCTTTTCCCCATATAAAAGGCTTATTTTGGTATCTTAGACGAAAAAAGGCTAAATTTACATGATAAAAAAGCCCTTGAAGCACCACCCTTTTCAAGGATGAACCTTTTTATATTCTGGTGGGAAAGCTAAGCCCTGGTGGCGGAGGAGAGCGATTTTATTTTTGAGCGCTAAGGCACTGAATTATCTTTTCCAAGTATTCGTGGCTGGGACGGTCTGCGGTATTCTGACCGATATATTTAAAAACAACCACGCCCTGTTCATCAATAATAAAATAAGAGGGAATATCCTGAGCGACCTTGCTTCCTCCCCAGTCTTCAGTAAAAAGGCCCAAGCCTCGAGAGACCTTGCGGTCGGCATCAATCAGGAGAGGAAAAGGTGTGGCTACGGGCTTGCCTTGCTCCCAAAGAAGGTCACGAGGGAAAAGGCGCTTTGACCTTTCCAGCCTCTGTCGGCCGCGCTCATCCAGGGCTTGCGGGTCAGCCGGATATTTCCAATCCCTGATCTTGAGAAGCTGGGTGGGCAAAGCCTCTAACCAGGCTTTGACCGTAGCGGCATCATAGGGAAAAACTAAAAGCACTTCCAGGTTATATTTTGTCCTGAACTGGCTAACCTTCTCCATTTCTAAGAGCTCAGCATAACGGTAATGACAAATCGTGCACCAGGCGTTTTCGGCGGCCAAACCGCGGGGGAAAATGAGCAGCACCTTCTTGCCCTTCAGGCTGGAAAGCGCCAGCTCACCACCCTGAAAAAGAGGCAGCTTAAAATCGGGCATGAGCTGACCGACAGTAACCGGCCTTATCTCCGCCTCTTGAGCTTGGCCCTGGGGAACAAAAGCCAGTGAGCCGCCCAAGAAAAAGATGGCTGTAAGACTCAAGCAGAGCAGCTTTTTTTGATTCATATCCTTTAACCTCCTGCAAACCAGCTGCTTTTTCTTCTAAATATTAAATTTTTTTGCCCTTTAAAGGAAGTCCTTTCCTTCATTTTATCAACCGGCTTAGACAAAACGAAAGAAACCCAGTTATGCTGGCCATTTAATTAATCCGGCTCTTCTGGGTTCTTAACGGGTAGACCTGAAGATTTATTAATCTCAGACCGCCTACATAGAGCCCACAGACGAAGAGATTTAAAGGCAATTTGAAGGCAAATATTGGGCATCTTATTAATATTTTTCAATATTCCTCTAATCGTCCTCCGCAACGATGGACCTGCCCAGATTCAATCCGCGGTTGAATAGCCTAAAATTATCATCTTTATCCACAAATTTATCCACAAAAAAGCCTGAAGATCCATTAATACTTAACGGTGCAACCATAAGGCTGACTGGTCTTAACCGAAACTTCTTTGCCCGCCAGAATTTCCTCGAGAGCCTGCTCCACATAATTAGTAGCCTTAGGGATATCCTCAAGATTGGTCGAGCGGATGTTGTCGATGGCCCCGTTGTAAACCAGAATTCCCTTCTGGTCAATAATGAACATGTGGGGTGTTACCTTGGCTTCATAAAGACGGCCAATCTTTCCCTCTGGGTCTAACAGGACGGCGGTGGGGGCAGCTTCTTTCTCCTTAGTTAAAGCTAAGGCTTGCTCCGGCGTACAATAGCCCTGTTTTCCCGGCGCCGAAGAGATCACCGAAAACCAGATAATGCCCTTCGAGGTGTAGTCTTTTTGCAGCTTCTGCATATGACCGCTGTTATAATGCTTCTGAACAAAAGGGCACTCATGATTCAGCCATTCAAGAACCACTATTTTCCCTTGGTAATCAGAAAGGGTGTGGCTTTTTCCGTTAGCATCAATGCCTGTAAAGTCGGGGGCTTTTTCACCCACTTTAACCTCCGCTCCCACCCGAACTAACAGGGAAAAAATCGCCATCAAGGTCAAACTGACTAAGCCTGGTTGTCTCATCCTGAACCTCCTTTTTAATAGTTTTTGACCGGGATATGCAGGTCAAAGGCTTTTTGGCCTAACTTGGTCTCGTTTGATTTTAGGACAAGGACAGCCTTGATAACAGGGGGCCAGACGGCGGAGGCGGCGGAGCGCTTGAGCTCAAGGAGGTAAGAACCGTTTTCTTGTCTCCAAATGGGCGGAGCTGAATAATCGGCCAAGCCCTCTGTTTCCCAGAAGAATTCAGCTCCTTCCAAATCGAGACTCCGGCCTCCCTCAGGATAAAAATAAATCATTATTTTTTCTTCTTTGACCTCGGCTCTGGTGTTAAATCCGGTAAGCGGCTCAGGAAAGAGAAGACGAGCCTCATCAAAAAGGCTCGGATTCATCTCCTTTTTTGTCGGCCGGTCACTTTTTACCGGTAAGGTTATTTCTACCGAAGTCGAGCCGGGAAGGCAGCCTTCCCGACAGACCAGATAATTGATTTCTGCCCGGAGCGAAGCTGCTGACGGACAGGGGAAGGCGGCAGAAACCGAGAAACGGCTCAAGAAAAAGACTTCTCCCTCGTAGCCAAAACTGGTGGCCTCTTCGGCCAAGATTCGCTTCGGCCAAGGCCAGAGCATTTCCTCTAATTGAAGGCCAGCCGGTAAGCGCCAAGAGATTTCTGTAGGCAAGCCTGAATCGCCGGGATTTTTCCAGTAGATATGCCATCCCTTAGCGATTGTTAAGCGTAGCCAGAGATGGAAACAAGTTCCCGGCTGAACCCAGGCGTTTGGGGAAAATAATTCCGCCCGAACCAAGTCCGACGCCGCTTCATTCTGGTCTTTCACCTCGATGGCCGCTGCTGCCAGGGCGAAAGGAAAAAAGACGGACCAGCTCAGGATAAAGAATGAGCCTAAGTATAGCCTCCAGCTAATATGGTTGGCCCTGCTCAACTTTTCCATTATGTCTATTAATATCATAGGAATACTAAAAAATCAATTATACCAACGATCTTCCGTAAAAATTATGGTGATTTATTAGGCTTTTGCCGGCTGTATTTTTTTATAAACAATAATTTATAAAATCTTAAGCGAGCCAAAAAGGCCTTTCTAAATTGAAGGATGATTTATTCTCATTCTAACCTTTAAAAAGGGACTAAAGGAGGGTTTTATAAAGCCCTTCCTTTACCCTGTTACAAGCGCTTATCTAAGCGAAAAAATGGCTAAATACCTGATAAAAAAGCGCCAAATCCACCACATTTTTTAAGGATGAGCCTTATCCGGAGAAATAAAAAATTGGTAGCAACTATGGGCGATATTTTACATATGGCTTCTTTTGCCAAGAGCTGATTCCTTGACAGGGTGGGAAGCCTCGATTAAGCTATTTATTTGAGGCCAAAATCATTAGTCATGACCCACAGAGAGAAAGTTAGAAAGGGCCTGCTGACCGGGGCCATAAAAAAAGTGGCGCGGCGGGAGAACCTGTCAGCCGAGGAAGTAGCTGAGCTTTTTCTTGCCGGCCAAATAGTCATCCCTCATAATCCGCGTCATCCTTTGATTCAGCCGGTTGGAATCGGCACCAAACTCCGGACAAAGGTCAATGTTAACCTCGGGACTTCGATGGATTTCCCTGACCTCGCCGCCGAACTGGAAAAGGTAAAGGTGGCTGTAGAGTATCAAGCTGACGCGGTCATGGATTTAAGCACTGGCGGCGATATTAAAGAAATCAGACGCTCAATCCTCAAGGCTTCTCCCCTGCCTGTAGGCACAGTCCCCATCTATCAAGCTGCAATCGAGGCCATCGACCGCCGGGGCTCCATAGTCCTTATGACCGAGGATGACCTCTTCCAGGTCATCGAGGCTCAGGCCAAAGAAGGCGTGGATTTTATGACGGTTCACTGCGGCCTAACCTTGCGGGGAATTGAGCGTCTCAAAAAAGAGGGGCGGGTCGCGGATGTTGTCTCCCGGGGTGGGGCTTTCCATCTGGCCTGGATGCTTCATCACGGGAAAGAAAATCCCCTTTATGCTAACTTTGACCGACTCTTGGAAATAGCTCGGCGCTACGATATCACCCTCAGCTTGGGTGACGGACTGCGGCCCGGAGCCATTGCTGACTCCACCGACCGACCACAAATCGAAGAATTATTAACCTTAGGGGAGTTAGTCCAAACTGCCTGGCAGCAGGAAGTCCAGGTAATGGTGGAAGGACCAGGCCATG
>Ga0207433_10003692_pt1 | contig 29077 bp, 25 predicted proteins | sample YelNatPaOPGAMG01_FD_187559 | JGI IMG/M metagenome (GOLD analysis project Ga0207433, IMG submission 187559) | Hot spring thermophilic microbial communities from Obsidian Pool, Yellowstone National Park, USA - OP-RAMG-01 (SPAdes) (version 3) | ecosystem: Environmental > Aquatic > Thermal springs... | reverse complement strand
TAATAAACCGCTTGAGATAACCCATGTTTTCGGCACAAATCACTGACTGTCATCTCAGCTTTCAGACCTTCCAAAACAATGGCAAGTTTTTCTTCTGTTGTTTTAGTTGATTTATGCGGCATTGCATCCTCCTAAAATTAAAGTGTTAGAAAAATAATAAAAATGCCGCATAATTTTCACCAGATTCAGAGGCACTACGTTTCGCTACGCTTCACTTCGTGCCTCTGAATCAATCCTTTTCCTCTACTTTCATCCTCTCTCACTATTTGGGGTAGCAATATAATATTGCTTGCGGTTCGGGTGCATTTTTATTAGAAGCATATCAATTGGTTTCCGATATTCTAATTGACTTCTATCTTAAAAATAATCCCTCAATGCTCATACAAACCCCCATTAGCTCTTACAAACTTTCATTTGAAATTAAAAAAGAACTATTATTGAAATGTATCTTTGGTGTTGACAAGGATTACAATGCAGTTGAAGCGACAAAATTTGGATTGTTACTTAAACTCCTTGAAAATGAAAATAACACTTCCTTAGAGAATAACAATCCAATTCTTCCTTCTCTAGATGATAATGTTAAGTGGGGTAATTCGTTAATTACTTCTGATAATCTTGAAGATGTTTCCGAAGAAATAACCAATCAAATAAATCCTTATGATTTCGAAGGACGGCAATTTGATTTCATCATCGGCAATCCTCCTTATATGAAGTCGGAGGATATGAAAAACATTACTGCCTACGAGTTCCCTATTTATAAAGAGAAATATGAATCAGCCTACAAACAGTTCGATAAATATTTCCTTTTTATAAAACGTGCAATTGGATTACTGAAAGAGAATGGACGTTTGGGCTTTATAGTACCAAGTAAATTTACAAAGGTTGGTGCCGGTAAAAAGCTTCGCAATCTCTTAACAACCAATGGGTATATTGAAAGGATTATATCGTTTGGTGCTAACCAGATCTTCGATAGCAAAACGACATATACTTGTTTGCTTATTTTGAAAAAATCTCCGTCGGATACTTGTGAATATCTCGAAGTAAAAAATCTTACATCATGGAAAGTTAGGAATATTGCTGATGATGATTATGAAAAAATCCATACAAATAATTTAGAAGATGATGTTTGGCTACTTGTGCCAACAGAGTTAAAAAGTGCATTTAACAAAATATATGCTCAAAGTATTTCTCTTGAGAAATTGGTGGAAGACAAAGAAAATATTTCCAATGGCATCCAAACCAGCGCCAATGATATCTATGTTATTCAGCCTTTAAAAAAAGATGCTAAGTATTTCTATTTTGAAAAAGACGGCGAAAAATGGAAGATTGAAAAAGAATTAACACGTCCTTACTTTCATACTGCCAGTGGTATTGATAATCTTTATACATATCGGTTGTTCAGACCTAATTCAATCGTAATCTATCCGTATAAGAAGATCAAAAACAAAATTGTATTTGTTAAAAATTCCGAATTAAAAAACAAATACCCGTATTTAAAAAAATATCTTTACCATTATAAATAAAGCTAGCAGATCCAAAGCGTGATATTAAGCCAAAACCGGAAACTCGAAATGAATGGTATAGGTATGGAAGGCATCAGGCGCTCGATAGATGCGATGTACCTGAAAAAATTGTTGTCGGGATTCTTTCTCAAGGTAATAAATATGCAATAGATCGTTATCATACATTAATTTCTTCCGGTGGAACTGCCGGTTATTGTATGATCGTATTGCCTGATGATTCCCCATACTCAATTTATTACATCCAAGCGTTGCTCAACTCAAAATATGTTGAATGGTATAGTGCATTAATTGGTGAAGTATTTCGCGGTGGTTATATTGCACGCGGTACAAAAGTATTAAAAAGATTACCTATTCGTAAAATAGATTTTTCAAATAAAAAAGATAAATCCCTTCATAATGAAATAGCAGCCAAACAAAAGCACTTGATAAAAATTCAATCCCAACTCGATAAGGCAGTTAAAAATCCACGCGTCCGTATAACTGCCGATAGAGCTTTTAAAAAAGAGCTGAAGGCAATGGAACATTTGCTTGTAAAATTGTATAACCTTGGCGATGATGATAAGAAAATTCCTTTAATTAAAGAAATGTATGCGGCTGATTGAAAATACATCTAAGTTAAAATTAAGAGGCGGTTTCTATACGCCTGCTCCTATTGCTGAATTTATTCTCAGGTGGGGTATTAACGGTGCTTCCGGTTACGACATTCTCGAACCAAGTTGTGGTGATGGTGTCTTTCTCGAACAACTGCTCATTAATAAATTTTCTTATAAATCTGTCATAGCTTTAGAACTCGATGAGATTGAAGCAGAAAAATCCAGAAATATAAGCCTTAAGAACGCTTCTGTCCTTACTGCCGATTTCCATAATTATTGCAACGAGACTAAAGATAAGTTTGATTTGATAGTCGGTAATCCTCCTTATATCCGGTATCAATTTTTCGACGAACTGCAGCAAGTGGAAGCAGAAAAGATTTTTACAAAAGCATATTTAAAGTACAGTAAGTTAACGAACGCCTGGGTTTCTTTTATTGTTGGTAGTAGCCTGTTACTTAAAGAAAATGGGAAAATAGGTTTTGTTGTACCGGCGGAAATATTACAAGTTTCTTATGCTAAACAATTAAGGGAGTTTTTGTCTCGCTTTTATAATAAGATAAATATTATCTCCTTTAAAAAACTTGTCTTTCCCGATATACAACAAGAAATAGTTTTACTTTTGTGTGAAAGGAATTCTTCTAATTCACATACAATTGAGCATCTCGAATTGACCGATGCTGATTCACTCCGGGAAATCGATCTATATAAATTAAAAAGACCGGCAAAGAATATAGATCATCGAAGTAATAAATGGACCTTTTATTTCCTTGAACAGGATGAAATTGATTTTCTTGAAGAAGTTTCAAACAACTTATCTATACCAAGGCTCGGCGATTTCGCTGATGTAGAAGTGGGCATAACAACAGGCTCTAATGAATTTTTTACGGTATCTCAATCAATAGTTGAATCTTTTAATCTTCACAAATTTGCTTTCCCTCTCGTAGGTCGTAGCGTGCAGGTGAATAGCTCGATTTTTACAAAAGAAGATTGGGAAGAAAATAGAAATGCAGGCGTGCGTTCTCACCTTTTAATTTTTCCTAAAATGGAAGTACTCAATAGTTACAAGGGTGCCATTGAATATTTAATGCAAGGAGAAAAATTAGGAATTAATACCGGGTATAAAACTGGTATCCGCGATGAGTGGCAGTCTATCCCTTCAATATGGATTTCTGATTGTCTGTTTATTAGAAGGAACAACTTATTTCCAAAGCTTATTCTTAATAAAGCTAAGGCATATACAACCGATACAATGCATCGTGTTGAAATAAAACCAAATATAAATTCTAACTCATTTGTAGCAAGCTATTATAATTCTCTTTCATTAGCCTTTTGCGAGATTTCAGGACGTAGCTATGGTGGCGGAGTTTTGGAATTAATGCCAAGTGAAGTTGAAAAAATTGTACTCCCTTACATGAATGATTATGATGGGCTTCTTACTGAGATTGATATAATGTTTAGGGCAAAAATGGCGATCAAAAATATATTGGCTTACACAAATAATATTATTTTAAAAGATGGTCTTGGATTTTCATCGAAAGAGATTGAACTATCTAATAATATTTGGCAAAAACTTTCATATCGAAGATTAAATAGGTCCAAATAAAAAAAATAATACCAATTATTTATCTTGAAAGAATTTAAAACCAAATTAGAAAACCTGTGGAAAGATGCATGGCATGAACTTCGGAGCAAACACTTAACTCATCGTTAATTTTCCTTTCTTATTGTTTATTTGATTATTTATTAAGAAATTAGAAAAGTAAAAAAACTATTTTCCATTATTTCCGTTTTTAGTATCCCTAATTAGGGAAGCTTATTTATGGAGATTGATAAAGAACTATTCAATATAGATAATTATGTCCTTTTTACATACGGCAATCCTGCCGGTATTATTTTTATAGCCTCTCCTCTTCCTCAGAATATTTTTCCCGCCATTAACTCCAAAGAAAAAATCAACAATCTTTCAAAGAATAATATTCTAATTTTAAAACAATTAAAATCTGCAGTCATTTTTAGAAAAGTTACAATTTCAGCACTCTATTATCTTAAAGATGTAAATACAAATTTTACTTAATACTTTATTATGCTTATAAATTTATCAAACCACCCTTCATCGAAATGGAGTGAAGAGCAGGTTAAGGCAGCTAAAAATTATTATAGTGCAATAGTAGATTTAGGTTTCCCTGTAATCTATCCAACTGCTGATTTGAACGAGATAATAAAAACTGCCGTTAAATATTTTATTGATATAAAAAATATTCTCACTGAAAATAATAGTGAAAATAACGCTGTTCATGTAATGGGTGAGTTTACTTTTACTTTTAATTTGTTGGAAATGTTAAAGCAAAATAATATTTCTGCTGTCGCTTCAACTACTTCTCGCGAAGTTTACGAAGACCAAAACGGAAATAAGTTAAGCAAATTTAATTTTATAAGGTTTAGAAATTATTATTAGTTGGAATTATTAAAATAACGGGAGGTAATATGTTTAGTTGGTTTTTTACTTGGAGAAGAGCCCGACAGCTTAAGAAGCAGTCTCATATACCGCATAAGCTTAAATTAAACACTCAAAGATTAAAGTCCGAATGTGTTTACGAGATCAAAGAAAAATATAAACCCATTATGGATTCTTTTGAAATGCTTAATCGTAAGCTTGATGTAAAGGATAAAAAGCTAAAGATTATTGAAACAGATAGGGATGAGCATGGCATTGAAAAAGAAAAAAAGGATATCCTTTTTACTCAAGGTGAAATTGAAAAAATGAAATCACTGCGGAGGTTTTATTGGTTTATCGTCTTGCTTTTCGTACTGGCTGAATCCGGGCTTTATTATCTAACCGCTCAAGTATTTTTACCCGGAGGTGCTGACTATGCCAAGCTTATACTTGCACTTTTCCTTGGTTTAGTCGTTATGGTTGTTCTTAATTTTTCTTTTGAAAAACATTTTGAATACCGTGAGATAGTTGCTAATAAGGATAAATTAAATATAAGCGATGAAGAACTTAAAAATAAGAGAGATATTAGAATACTTGGTTATATACTTGGATTTTTATCTTTCGCTATTATGCTTGCCGCCGGACTTGTAAGAATCTATTTCCTCGAGCAAATGGACTTAACCGGCTATACAGCTCAAGAAGTGGCTAATTTACAAAAAGTTGGTACGTGGGCTTCATACTTAACTTTAGCTGTTACATTTGCTTTAGCCATATTCCTGGCGCTGCTCAAAAAACAGCAGATGGCTAATAGTTACGCTTATAAAAGATATAAAAAATGGAATGAGACTATAAAAAAAGCCAATGATTACATACAGGATAAAATTAAAGCTAAACAAGATTTGGAAAATATTTATAAACCACTTATCGATAAATACTGGCAGCTTGTTAAAGAACTGGAAAGAATTTGGGGAATTGAATATGATGAGCAAGATAAAGATCTATTCGACGAGTTAAAGAATCTCAAGAGGTCAGGCAGCCTTAAAATAGATGATAATACTTATACAAAATTTGAGGATGTATTATACGCTAATTACGACCTATTCAAATTTGGTATTGAAAAAGATTCAGAAATAAAAAACATTCTTACCCTGGTAAATACTAATAGTGCGGCTGAAAAAACGGAGACTGTAAAATGAAAAATCTCACTCTTTATATAGCTTTGGTTTTTCTCTCTACTGTAACATTTGTCTCATGCTCAAAATCTAAATCGCCGGAATATAGTAATATTATTTGCTTAGTCGATTTTTCTAAAAGCATTCCGCCTTCAACTCTCGATTGGTATAAAGATGTAATTAAAAATAATATAATTGCTAACCTTGGAGAGAAAGATAAGATTTCCGTCTTGCCCATCGATTACGGCAGCCAGACAAGCAGTTCTGAAATCTTCATTGCTGATCTTCAAAAACAATCATTTAGAAAACAATTCGATTCGCCTTTACAGCAAGATATAGTTGCCAAAAGACGACTTAAAATTTTTAAAGACAGCGTTGAAGTGTTATTCGATTCGGCATTTAGTAAAGCAAGAGAGGAACGCAGCAAATATAGTCAAGGCACAGATATTATTGGCGGCTTTTCTCAAGCGACTAAATACTTTGCGCCGCGTGGCAATAACCTGATAGTTGCATTTACCGATATGATACAGGAAACCGAACAATTGAACTTATATAAAAATCTCTCTTCAGGAAAAGACATTAATTTATTAATTAAACAAGCTCCAATTCCCAATTTTAACAAATTTGATGTTTTTATTATGACTGGCGAACAGCCCAAAATAAAAATTAAAAAATACGAGCTGCTTAAAAATTTCTGGCATTCTTATTTTGCTAAAACTAACTTGAACCTTATTCAATATGAAAGCGGCGGTGAAAATATCTTAGTAAATAAAATTAATTCTTATAAAGGAGAAGTAAAATGAGAGAATATGCTGCACTGTTTGATGTTACCTCAATTCAGAAATATGTTTTTGCCAGTAACAAGCTTAAGGAAAACCTCGGCGCCTCTTTTCTTGTTTCTGATATATATGAATCAATGATTGCCAGCAATATAGCACTTAAAAACATTCCCCAAAAGGTAAATGGCAAATATGACGGCTATATTGGCGGCGGTAATGCTCTCTTCTTTTTTGATAACGAAGATAAAGCAAAAGAATTTGTTAAAGAATGGACAAAGTCTTTATTGATTCTTGCACCGGGTATAACTGTTGCATCCGCAATGAGTAAATGGGATGAAAAAGATTTTACAAAATCCCGAAATGAATTATTTGACAAATTAAAAGGAAACAAATCCAAGTACATAACTCAAACTATTACTCAGCGTCATGGTATTTCGGCAGAATGTCAATCGGATGGTTATTCCATGGATGTTTGGAGAGATATTTTTTTAGACGACGGTAAAATTGATAAAGAACGAAGCAGCTATATCTCTGCCGCCACAAATGCTAAGGTTGTCGCTTATGACAAAGCTAAAAATAAGATTGAAAACGACTATAAAAACTTACTTGGTAACGAATTCTGTTTTACGGGTGAATTAGATAAACTTGGGCAGAGCAAAGGCAGCGAAAACCATATCGCTATTGTTCACATAGATGGCAATTCCATGGGTGATCGCTTTAAACAATTAACATCTCTTGAAACTACCAAACAGCTTTCCAAAGATGTCGAAAATGCAGTTAAGAATTCCTTCAAAACACTTTTGCAAAAAATTGTATCAGAGCTTGCCGACCCTGTTAAGAAAGAATACTTATCCTTGAAACCGGATGGAAATAAATCTATTCTGCCTATTAGACCAATTATTCTCGGCGGTGATGATATCACATTCGTCTGTGAAGGCAGAATGGGGATTTATTATGCAAAAATATTTATGGAAGAATTTGCCAAGCAGAATGTATCTGATGGAAAACCTTTGAGCAGTTGTGCGGGTATCGCTGTAATTAAAACTAAGTACCCTTTCTATAAAGGTTACCAGCTTGCCGAAGAATTGTGTGCTAATGCTAAAAGCAGAAGAAGAGAATTAAAAGATGAAGGATCTTGGCTTGATTTCCATATTGCTTACGGCGGATTCTCTGGCGAGCTTAAAGAAATAAGAGATTTACATTATCAAGCGCCATTGGGCAGCTTAATTTACAGACCTTATAAACTTGGCGATAACGGTGAGTTTGGCTTTGATACTCTCATCAAAAATGTTCGTAAGTTAAATGAAAAAGATAAGAATGAAAGACAAAAATATCCTAACAACAAATTAAAAGAGCTAAGGGAAGTTCTCACACTTGGTCAGGACGCCGCTTCAACATTTGTTAATGAAATGAATGCTCGTGAACTTTTTCTACCTGTTATTAACAATAGGAAATATAATGATGAATTGTTCGATGGAGGAATTACTCCCTACTTCGATATGTTAGAATTACTTGAATACTATCCCAAATATGAATTGGAGGAGGTAAATAAATGAAAACAATTAAAATGACAATTGAATTACTATCCGATACTCTCTCCGGTTCCGGCGAAGGATTCGGGGCTGTGATTGATTCCGATGTGCAATATGACGAATGTGGCATACCCAATATCTCATCAAAAAGAATTAAGGGCTCGCTTCGTAATTCACTAAACGATTTGTTTGATATGCCTGCAGTTCGAAATGCTGTGAAATTAAAAAATGATAAAGACAAGGACAAACTTCTAAATAAATATTTCGGTGAAAAAGGGGCAGCTCAATCTTCAGCCTTTAGTATTTCTAATTTTGTTATTGAAGACTATGAGTCTGTAAGATCGTGGTTCGCTTATCTTAAAACTCAATACCCAAGTATTTTTTCTAATGAAATAATATTATCGTCATTCACAAACATCCGCCGGCAGACAAAAGTCGATGATGAAGGTATAGCTGAAGATCATAGTTTAAGAACATCCCGCGTTGTAAATAAGGGATTAAGTTTTGTTGCCGATATAACCATTGAAAATAATGATGCAGAATTTGAAAAGTATCTTGCTTTAGCGTGCGCTAATCTTAAAAGAATTGGATTAAAGCGTAATAGGGGTCTTGGTGAGATTCGCTGCTCGCTTGAAGGTGATTTGATTCCAAATACCATCAATAATTTTGAAAAAGTATTGGAGGGTTTAAATGAAAAAGATTAAGTACCGGATAACGACACTTGATCCGATAATTATTTCTTCTGAATCGGGCAATCAATTTATGGTTCCTACAAAAGATTATATTCCCGGAATAAATATTCTTGGCGCTCTCGCAGCAAATTACATCCAACAAAAGAACCTTGGTATCTACTTTAGCCAGAGTAAACCGGATGATGCTAACTTCTTGGATTGGTTTATTAATGGTAAAGTCAGTTTTTCTAACGCTTACAAGACCGATAAAATTAACGACATTAATTATGTAACATACCCCATACCCTTTTCAATTCAACATGTTAAAAATGATGAAAGCAAGATACTTGATTTGTTGTATGAAGAATCGGAGGAGCAGACAAAACCATTTAATGGCTTCGGATTGTTAAAGGATTTTAAGTTATATAAAACAAAAATTAAAAAATCCACCGACCCTCACCACGAAAGAAATTACGCTACCGGGGCTCCAAAACAAAATGTATTTTTTAACTATGAGTCGATTGAGGCAAACCAAACTTTTGAAGGCACCATTTACGGTGATGATAATTGCATCGAAGAATTTTATAATCAGTTTTCGAGATTAAATCAAATAAAAATCGGCAGATCTAAATCTTCTGAATATGGTAAAGTACAATTAAGTTTAACTCAGCCTGAAAACAAATCAGACGATGATATTATTCTGAATGAAGATGAAACAATATCATTAACATTCCTATCTAACGTTATACTTTATAATGAAAATGGCTTTGCTTCGGGCAGCATAAAGGATATTGAACTATATTTAAAAGATAAAATCTCTCAAGACATGAGGATTGAAAAAGCATTCCTGAGAACCGAAGAAATTGAAAATTACGTTTCTGTCTGGAAATTGAAGAAGCCATCCGAAGTGTCTTTCCAAGCTGGCTCTTGTTTACTTCTTAAAGTTAAAGCAAGCGATATTGAAGCAATGAAAAAATTACAATCAGAGGGAATTGGTGAAAGAAAGCATGAAGGTTTTGGTCGGATAATTTTTGGACTTCAAAGAATGCGAATTTCAAAAGCTGAATTTGATCAACCGAAATATCTTAAACCGGAATCAGAAGCCCCAAAGTGGGTTAAAGACAAAACCTTCAAAATTGCCGAAGAATATCTAAAAAAAATATCTGCTGTTGAAGCGCTTAAAATTGTAAGTGCTAATTCTAAAGGGCTGAACAAGAAAATCTCTTCTTCACAAATTGGTAAGCTTGAGGGGATCTGTAGAATTAGCGATTCTGATAAAACCTTTAAGGAAAGAATTGATAGCTTACGGAAAATTTCAAAAGAAAAACTTATAGCATGCCATTTTGCTAACAGCAATCTGTTCGATTTACTGACAAAAGAAAATATCCTTAATAACTCGGATATTAAAAATGAAATAATAAAAATGGAAACGCTATTTAATGACATTGGCATTGAGTTAACTAAGATAGACGAAATTACTCCACAACTGTACAGAGTATACTACTTAACCTTATTTGCAGCTATGCGCAAAGCAATTAAAGGAGGGCAAAAATGATGAATGACGGTAAATTAATTCTCGAAGGCAAATTGGAATTGTTGTCACCGTTACATATCGGCAGCGGTGAAAATGATTCAACCGATCTTGATGTAATAATGGATTGCGATGAAAAGCCATTTATAACTTTTACCTCCTTTATCGGAGCGCTTCAACATCATCTTAAGAAGAATTATACTACTGTCGATAGTGAGATGAAAAAACTTTTCGGATTTACTAAAGATGATGCCTCTCAAGGCAGCGTAATAATTGGTACTGACTTGTTTCTATGTAAGGATACCAAAGGTGCTATCGCAACAAGAGATGGAATTAAAATAGACTTAAAAACCGGGATAGTAGCCGATAAAGCTAAATATGATTATCAAATTGTTGATAAAGGCGCTAAATTTTCTTTCAAACTAGAAGCTGCTTATTCTTCTCAGCCAGACAAAATCTCTAAACAAACTTTGCTTCAGTATTATGCAACAATTTTAGAAATGCTTAAGACAAATGATAACAACAATCAGCAGTATGGATTAAGAATCGGCGCTAAGACAAATAATGGGCTTGGTAAAATTCGATTGATTGATGAAAAGCTTTATGATTATGATTTCTCTGATTATAAAAATGTGATCGCATGGCTTAAAGGAGACAAACTCAAACCGTATGAGATAAAAAATCCAGAAAAATTTAAAAGAAAAGAAGAGGATTTAATAATTGACGCTTATCTCGATCTTAAAACTTCTCTCATTCAGCGTTCTTATAACGATGATCCTTCAATGCCGGATGCTTCTCACATTCAATCCAATGGCAAGAATATTTTAACCGGATCGGGAACAAAAGGCGCTATTTCTGCAAGAGCAAAAAGAATTATTAATACTATTTGGGCAAATGGTGAGCAATCTAAACTCGTATTTATTGACCGGCTGTTTGGTTATGTTAACGATCCGAATGATAAACAAGATATAAGAAAGGACAAGAAACCTAAGAAAGCAAAGCTGCAAATTGAGGAACGTGAATTGCCCGCTTATGTTGCTGAATTACAATCACGTATTAAAATTGACCGCTTTACCGGAGGGACTATTAATGGAGCTTTGTTTGATTCAATGCCTTTATTTAATACTAAGGAACTAATCAAGGAAACTGATCTCGGGAAAAAATATACAAGAATAACAATTCGTGTAAGAGACTGCACCGAAGCTGAAGCCGGTTTAATGCTTCTTGTCCTTAAAGATTTGTGGACAGGCGACCTTGCCATTGGCGGCGAAAAAGGAATCGGTAGAGGTGTTTTTAACGGCGTATCTGCATCAATAAAATTTCAGAACAAAACAATAACGCTTGAACAAAGCCTTAATAACTTATCTGAGTTACAAAAATATGTTGATGCTTTAGTAAAAGAAGCTGGAGGTGAAAAATGAAAGATGGAAATACAATAAACGGACTTGAGTTAAAAGAAATATCTTCTCAAGCATTTCCCATAAGTGCTTTTGATGATTTGAGTAATAAACATATAAATTCAATCCTTGATGAAATAAACCGAAAGACTCCCCTCTCCTTTATAAGGAGAGGGGTTGGGGGTGAGGTTTCTTTTGTTGTCGCTTATCTCGATTACAAAGTTCTCATCGGCAAATATTCAAATGGTTCTTTCTCTTTTTACAATAATGAATCCATTGAACCAAAGTATGTTCAACGGCTTAGGATCTTTAATAAAAATGAAGAACTTCTGCTATGGAGAAGCGAAGGAGTATTAAAGGGAAGATACCGCAAGGATAATGATGGTGATAAAATTGATGTCGTTGATAACAATCAGGTTATATTCGGTACAAAAGCTGAAGAAATTAACAGCTACACAAAACTAACTGAAGAACGGGGAACGGAGATCATTATTCCATTTAAAGATGTAATTCTTGATGTAAACAAGAAGGAAGATAGAATAAAAATTAAAACAAGAAATTATATCGGCTTCAATGAAATTTATCAAGCTACTTATATTGACAGCAGGTTTATCGAGTTTACTTTTGGCGAAAATAATAAAAGTTTGGAGGTGTAATTATGGGAAAAGAAAACAAAAATAAGCAGAAAGCAACAGAAGCCTGGCAAGAGAAGTTATTGCAAAACAAAGATAAAATCATAAGGGATAGCACAGAAAATTTAGATGCTAAAGTGGATTCTACAAAATCTTCAAACAATCAAGAACACACAAATATCGCACGAACTTCTAAAATTTCTGGACCTGAATTTTTAGTCGAAGTTGATACTGATGGTTATTATATCGATCAAGTCTCACCGATAAAGAATAAAGTTGACAGAGAAGCAAGAGCGCCTTACAATTTTGTCCCGCTCAATGATAAAGTCGTTCTTTCAGATTTTGACATAAAAAAAACTCCTTTCGATAAATATCATACTGATCGTTTCACCGGTTTCATTGAACTTTTGATTGAAGCTAAAACACCTCTCTATATAAGGGATACTTATACAGAAGACCAGCTTATAAAAATAAAACGTTTAGATGACGCAATTGATGAAGCAAAAAAAGAAAAGAATTGGAATGAAGTTGACAGATTTGAAAATGAAAAAATAGATTTGCTATGGAAGTACAGTGATTTCTATTCTCCCGGCAATGGCGAGGTTAAATTACCCGGAAGTACACAGCGTGGAATGATCAGAAATCTAGTTGAAATAGTTTCCTTTGGTAAATTTGAGAATTTTGAGGACAAGAGATTATACTTCAGAGGGCTTGCGGATAAAAGTACTCTTAGAGGCGAATACCAGAATTTAATGGTTAATGTATCGGATAATTATTATCCTAAAATAAAAGCAGGTTTTCTCAGGAAAGACGGTTACCACGATTATAGCATTATCCCTTCAAAGCTGGATGCAAACAACACCCAAATTTATAGAGCTAATTTTGATAAAAGCACAGGAGAAATAAAAACTACAACAAGCTCAACAATAACTCTCAATAATTATGAATTCAAAGAAATATATTTTAATCAAGCAGTTCCATCAAACCACATACATACACGCAAAAGAAAAAAACAAGGGAAAGAAATTATCGAAAATTATAACCTAAAATATGCGCTGGTTAGTTCGGTTAGTCTATCAAGAGACGCCAATCATCCTACAAAAGGTTTTATTATTTGCTCAGGCCAGTTTGGTAAAAAACATATGCATTGGATAATAAATGAGGCAGATAATACCGAGATAAAATTAAATTACAAAATAGTTGATGAATATAATAAAGATGACAAGAGAGAAGGTCCGAACATAGTTGCTAAGGTTGATGCAACAAATCAATTATTCCCTTGTTTTTATATTGAAGATTCTTCGGGTAATATAATAAGTTTTGGTCAAAGTGGGATGTTTAGAGTACCGTACAAAAAGACTATTGGAGAACATATACCGGATGAATTGAAAGACGAAAATTATATTGATATTCCCGGGGCCATCTTCGGCGACGAAAAAAAATTTGCAGGCAGAGTATTCTTTGAAGATGCATTCTGTGAAGAACTTGATGCAAGTAAAGTTTTACTTGGTACTAAACATCCCAAAATTCTTTCAGGTCCAAAGCCAACCACATTCCAGCATTATTTAACCCAGCCGTATGAAGAAAAAGATAGATTGAAACATTACAATCCCGATACTAAAGATAATGACAAACTATCTACTATCCGAGGTTACAAACAATACTGGCATAAAACTGGAGATGAGTGGATGAATGCAAATCAAACCATAGATGATAAAGACAAGAAACAGTACACAAATATTAATCCGGTTCAAACGGGAACAAAGTTTACCGGACGCATCCACTTCGAAAATCTGTCGGATGTAGAGCTTGGTGCATTATTATTCGCTTTAGAACTTCCGGACGGCTGCTGCCATAAAATCGGTATGGGTAAACCTCTTGGTCTCGGTTCAATTCGCATTACTCCAACGCTTCATCTTTCAACCAGAGAAAAACGTTATACAGATATTGCAAGCGAATGGTCTTTCGATCTGCCGGAATCGAAGGAAGAAGGAAAAAACATTGAACATTTCAAAAATGCTTTTGCCACTTACGTACTTAATCAACTTCGCAACGACAAAGAAAATTATAAATCGAATGTTCTTTGGGAAGAAGAGCCGAGGATGCAAGAATTAAAAAGAATGTTGGATTTTGAACACAAACCGGATCATGAGAAAACAAGATATATGGAGATTGAACATCAAAAATATGGACCAGATGACAAACCGTTATTCAAAAGAAACGGTAAGCCGGAAACTGAAAATGAATTTAGAAACAGACCGGTTCTTCCCAAACCAAGTGATGTATAAGATGACTTCAAATTATTCTATTGAAAAAGCAATTGCAATTGCCCTTGAGGGGCATAAAGACCAAAAAGATAAATCCGGTTTCCCATATATTCTGCATCCGCTTCGTGTAATGCTAAAAATGGATACTGAAGATGAAATGATCCCCGCGGTTTTGCACGATATTTTGGAAGATACCCGGATAGACGAAAGCTATTTGTTATCTAAAGGAATAAACGCGGATAGTATCGAAATAATAAAATTACTTACAAAGAATGTTGATGATGACTATTTAGCTTACGTTCAAAAAATTAAAACAAACTCTATAGCAGCTAAAATAAAAAAAGCAGACATAACCGATAATATTAATATCTTACGGCTGCCTCAAATCGAGCCAACGGATATTAATAGGCTAAATAATTACATACAAGCTTTCAAAATTCTATCAGAGGTATAATAATGAATACGCTAATTTGTACACTTGGCACCGCAGCGCCTATTATAACCGAAACTCTTGTGTCGCTAAAAAAAGAGAAAAAAATTGAAATGGACACTCTTCACATTATTCACACATCATCGCCTGAAGTTTACTACAAAAAAATTAAAGAAAAAGAAGTTGGTTTAATTGCGTTAAAAGATTTCCTAAAAGAAAATTATCCTAAGCTTAAATTAAAGCTTCATAAATTACGAACCAACGATATTAACACTGTTGAAGATAATGATGCTTTATTAAATCTTATTGTAAACATTATTTCAAGAGAGAAAAAATCTAATAACAAAGTATATGTGAGTATTGCCGGCGGAAGAAAAACAATGTCTGCAATTGCTCTATTTGCTTCATATCTTTCAGGCTGCAACGGCATTTATCATGTGCTTGTTAAAGGCAACGAGTTCGATTTAACCGCTGAATATGGCTTCAAAATACCGCCAAAGCTTCTCACTTTAATTTCTCTTCCGCAAATAAATCTATCTACAATCTTAGAATCGGTTATTAACGATACATTTAAAAATGAAAAAACTTTTTACAACGACGCTGATATTTCGCTTATGCTCGATAATCTTAATTCAAAATTATTATCAAACATTAACGTAAGAAAGCTTAAAGAAGAATATGAAAAGTTACAACCTAAATACTCGTTAATGTGCAATGCCGTTGAATCAATTTTAATTTCAAGAAGCGGCAGCATTAATATTATGCGCCCGATTTTTGAAAAAAGAGTTAAAACTCTTGAAAGTATAGTTAATAAAATGATCAATAAAGGCGAGAAAAACGAATTTGTTGTTGATCCTTTTTCAAGGTTTAAGGACATTGCCGGCGTTAGGGTAATATGTTACTTTGCCGAAGATGCAAAAAATATTTGTAATATAATTAAAGAATGCAAAGACTTTAATATAATTCAGCCAAAAATTAAGTCAGAGGCTTATGGCTACAACGCTAAACATTTTATTGTAACTCTTAAAGGCAATAGAACCCGCTTGATCGAGTATCGAAAGCTTAAAGATATTAAATGTGAAATCCAGGTTAAAACAATCTTTTCACATGCCTGGTCGCAATTAGATCATCGTCTGGTTTATAAATCGGAAGAATATAAATCCTTCGACGATAAAACAAAGAATTTTATTGAAAAGGTTTTTACAGCAGGCAATTCGCAGCTTAAAAGCGCAGAGCAAGAATTTAATAAAATAAAGAAATATTACTCAATTATTTAAAAACTAAGTATTGTTACAATAAAATGAATAATCTACCTAACCTAATTCTTTACAAATTCCTCTTCAATTTCGAATTTCTTGAAGATGCTCTTCTTCCTGAATTCAAGGGCTCAACCATTAGAGGCGCTTTTGGCTGGAAGCTGCTTAAAGCTGTTGAAGGTCTTTACCCTGTTTATGAAAAAATATTTGAAACTAAAGGCGATGAAAATAATCCGCCATCCTTAAGAAAAGTTAAAGAAGTTCCGCACCCGTTTATTCTTCATCCTCCGCTTGATAAAAAAAGAGACTTTCAAAAAGGCGAATTGATAACGGTTGGTATTACGCTTGTCGGTTATTCCCACAATTTTCTCCCTTTTTTTATTGATGCTTTTTCTTTAATGGGGAAAAACGGAATTACATCTAAAAGAAAAAAATTAAAACTCCTGGATGTTGTAAATGAAGATGCTGAAGGTTCTAAGTTCTTAATTTATGAACATGTTTCTTCCGCTATCAGCAATAACTACAAACCTATTACAACAACCAATATTCTATCTGTTATCAATAATGATGTTAAGAAGCTTAGTCTAAATTTTGAAACTCCGTTTCATATTAGGTCTGAATCCGATGAAATTTTGGAGAAGGATAAAAATAAAATTACACCCCGCATTCTGGTTGCAAGGCTTGAAGAAAGATATAAAACCCTAGCGCAGCTATATTGCAGGTCAACAACAAATGTTAAGGAAATTTTCCGCCCGGATGACTCGGTAACCATAACCAATATGAATCTTGAGCATTATAAATTGCCGCGCTACTCTAACCGGGCTGGGAAGAAGCAAATGTTTTTGGGTTTGCATGGCAGCATTGCTTTAGAAGGAAATTTAAAACCGATTCTTCCTCTTCTGTACATTGGTGAAAAAATAAATATCGGAAATAAATCCAGCTTTGGCTGGGGGCAGTATAAAATTGAATTGCCAGATTAAAACCGTAGTACAAACAAACATATCTGTGCATTTTTAAGAATAGACATAAAAGAAGGTAAATTTTAATTGAACTAAAATATGAAGTATCTCGTTAGCTATGACATTGCCTCTGATAGAAAGCGAACTAAAGCTGCAAAAATTCTCGAAGACTACGGGGTGAGAATACAATACAGCGTGTTCGAATGCAATCTGGATAAAAAAAAATTATCTGATTTGAAGGATAAGCTGGATGAATTTATAAACAAGAATTCGGACTCATTAATGTTTTTCCCCCTTTGTGAAAACTGTTATTCTAAAAAAACAGTAATCGGAAATGAATATAGCATCAGGCGTATTTCCCTAATTACTGTTGAATAATTATGACTATACTGGAAAATGTTTATTCAAAAGTGAACTTTATGAAATCTTGGCGTTCGGTTAAAGAAAAAGGTAAAGCCGGCGGTATTGATAATGTTACAATTGCAGAGTTTGAAAAAGACCTAAATATAAATTTAGAAAACCTGCAAGCCGAAGTGCTAGGTCACAAATATTGTCCTGAGCCTTACAAGCGTATATTTATAGAAAAAAATTCCGATTCGCCTGTTGCACATTCATCCCGGTCGGAACTAAGACCCCTTGCTTTGATCGCTGTTAAAGATAAGCTTGTTCAGCTTTGCTTCTTAAATTTCTTTAGATATAAAATTGAAAAGACATTTACTGACACAAGCTATGCTTACCGAATTGGCAAAGGGCACAATAAAGCCGTAAACAGAATTAACGATTTTATTCAAAGGCACAACAAATGGATTTGCACTATTGATATCGATAATTATTTTGACAGTATCGATAGACAGATTCTTCTTCAAAAATGCAGTACTATTTTTAAAGACGCAGCGCTAATGAGGCTTCTTGAAATGTGGATTAAAATCGGCATTATTTATAAAGGGAAATATATCGGTACTAATATGGGTATAGCTCAAGGCGGTGTTATTTCACCTTTCCTTTCAAATATATATTTGGATTCCTTCGATAAGGAAATGCATGGACATAAATTTAATAACGTTCGTTATGCAGATAATATTATTCTTATTGAAAAAGAAAAAGAAAAATTACAGCAATCCCTTTCGTTTACCAAAACCTATCTTAAAGAATATCTGCACCTTAACCTTAATCCAATAGATAAAGAAGCGGTAAATGTTTCCACAGAATGCTTCACCTTCTGCGGAATTCAATTTACGGAAGGAAAAAGGAAAATTGATCCCCACAAATTCCAGAAAATAATAAATAATATTTCAAATATTATACAAAAGAATAACCTAAATAATATTACAGAGATTTTAAATGAAAATGTTGAAGGCATTAAACGATATTATGCTGCATTCGATACCAATGACCAGATACAAGCAATTGAAGAGTATTTAATAAATCAGCTTATCCCAAAAATAAGCTTAGAACTTTCTAAAAAAACAATCTCTTCTTTAGCTGATGCAAAAAAAATTCTTAAGGATATCTCCTTCCCTATCTCCAAATCATTTTCCTCCAAAGAAATTCTTATCAGAAAAATTATTGGCAGTTGCTTAGAAAAGCAGCATCAAAAAACGGATGATACCCGGGGCGAAGTAAATAAAGCAATATCACAAAAAAGAAAGCAATATCAAAAATATTGGTACGAAAGCCTTGATGTTCTTATTTCCGGCGCTTACTCCTTTATTGGTAAATCCGGTTATAAAATTACTATCCGTAAAGAAGGCAAGATAAGGAACGAAGTTTCTGCCGACCGCATCAAAAACATTTTGATTGCGGCAAATGGCGTTACAATTTCTTCCGATGCCGTTAAGCTTTGTGCTGAAAAAAATATCAGGGTCAATTACTTTGATGGACTTGGAAGACCTTACGCTAGCATTATTCCTGCAATGGCTCCAATTAATGTGCTTGTTAATAAACAAGCTGAAGTCTTACAGTCTGTTAAAGCTGCTGTTATTGCAAAGAATATTATTTATGCTAAAGTTAAAAACCAGCAAAGTCTTATTAAATATTTTTCTAAAAACAAGAAAAGTAATGTCGAAGAAGTTTCGAGCGTAAAAAAGGAATTAGACAATTTATCTTTGATTCTTGAAAGCATTAGGGATTTGGATGTTAAAATTAGTCTGCCACAGTTCCGCGCAATTTTAATGGGTTACGAAGGAAATGCTGCCGTAAGCTATTGGAAGCTATTTGGTGAATTTATTCCCGCAAAGTATCAGTTCGAAAAGAGAGAACACCAACATGCGGAAAATATTGTTAATATGATGCTCAATTACGCTTATGGTATTCTTTATACCAGGGTGCTTGGCGCTGTTACCCTTTTAGGGTTAAACCCTAACATTAGTTTTTTACACTCAGAACAAAGAGATAAACCCGCTTTAGTTTTCGACTTAATTGAAATATTTAGAGCCCCCGTTGCCGATAGAACGGTAATCGCTATACTAAATAAAGGAGTAAAGGTTAAAACAGAAAAAAATTTCCTGTCGGATTCTACTAAAACCTTTCTCGCTAAAAAAGTTCTTCAGCGCCTTAATGCGGAATTTATTCGTAAAGGCAAAATTGCTAACTTTAACGAAATTATTATTGAGCAGGTTAAAGCGCTTATTTCTTATATTAACGACGAAAGTAAATCCTATAAACCATTTCTATCTAAATGGTAGATTTTATTAAATGTTCTTTGACATTTTGTTAGAACCTGTCAGCCGTGCTTGTTGCAGCCTTGTTTTAATCGTTCTTAAACTTGCTCTTAAACTTTCCGCCAGGCGGATCAGCCTTTGGCTGAGAACGTGTACTTAAACTTGAACTTGATCTTAATCCTGAACTTTTACAACGCAACAATCTCAACCTGCGGGTTAATTAAAAATTATTGTATTACTGTAAAAAAGAATTTAAGGAATGAGAATTTTTGTTAATGGATTAACTGTAACCTAAGTTCTTATACTTATTTATTCTTATAAGCACTACTTAAAGAAACTGTCTTTCCATAAAACTTCTCACTTATAATTTTTTAGGCGTATTCAATAAACAAATGAGAAAAAATTCTAATATGAATATCGATTTTGCTCTACTTTCAAATCTTTTAAATGCCGTTTTACTCATTCCTCTATTCCCGGATAAATACTCCTAGAACTGAGAAGACTGATTTTATGCAAAATTATCTAATTTCATAAATATTTCAGCCCCTAATAGCTATTTCTGCAATCCGCATACGGCGTATAGACCCGGTAATGTGAGAACTTTTTAGAAAGTATATGTTAAATTATTGTAGTATAATTTAATAGCAGCAAAATTTTTATTTACATGAGTTTTAGTTATTTTTTAAATGATTATAAAATATGTGGGTTTATAATCTATTCCTTGAATTGAAAGGACAGAGACTTGCTTTCGGCGATGGCGGCAGCGAAGGCAACGGCAGCGTTTATAATCTATTCCTTGAATTGAAAGGACAGAGACGCCATATCCCAAGCATCTGACTCGGGATTGACTTTCGTTTATAATCTATTCCTTGAATTGAAAGGACAGAGACTTATACCTTCGTATAGAATATTCCTCATTTCCTCATGTTTATAATCTATTCCTTGAATTGAAAGGACAGAGACATTCCATTACAAATGAAATCAATTTCATTTGTCAGTTTATAATCTATTCCTTGAATTGAAAGGACAGAGACTCAACTTTTCCATCCCCTATTACCTTGCAGTATCTATTGTTTATAATCTATTCCTTGAATTGAAAGGACAGAGACTTTCGATATTCTCGATTTCGTCGGAAACTTTTTCTTTCCATGTTTATAATCTATTCCTTGAATTGAAAGGACAGAGACTTCAAAAAGAGAAACTAAAGGTTCCTCTTTTTTTTGTTTATAATCTATTCCTTGAATTGAAAGGACAGAGACGACATCAAGTCTGGATTGGTAACGGATGTTCATCCGGTGTTTATAATCTATTCCTTGAATTGAAAGGACAGAGACGCCAGACATCAAGTCTGGATTGGTAACGGATGTTCATCCGGTCCGGTTTATAATCTATTCCTTGAATTGAAAGGACAGAGACGTCCGGGAGAATATTTTGGAGCAACGCCTTTACATTTTGTTGTTTATAATCTATTCCTTGAATTGAAAGGACAGAGACCCAAGTATGGAGCAAATAGCTGAACGCATTTCCTGCCGTTTATAATCTATTCCTTGAATTGAAAGGACAGAGACCTCTATCTCTTGAACTGCCAGTTTGGAGTCCAAGATACTTCGTTTATAATCTATTCCTTGAATTGAAAGGACAGAGACAAACGTAGGGAGTTTCGTTATTCTCCTCTACTCTTTTGGTTTATAATCTATTCCTTGAATTGAAAGGACAGAGACTAGTTCGGCAAATACAGTCAAGGTAAATGCCTTTGTATCGGTTTATAATCTATTCCTTGAATTGAAAGGACAGAGACACCTTCCCCGGACCCCTTCAAAAGCTGCAAAATCCCGATAGTAGTTTATAATCTATTCCTTGAATTGAAAGGACAGAGACCATTTGTAAGGATAAACTTTGAGTTGATTTCTTGTATCTTTGTTTATAATCTATTCCTTGAATTGAAAGGACAGAGACACTTCTTGTATCTTTACAAGAATCTTGTTTCTTAGTTCTGAGGTATTGAAGTTTATAATCTATTCCTTGAATTGAAAGGACAGAGACAGATAATTACTTTTTTTTCTCATACTATTCTATTTTTTAAGTTTATAATCTATTCCTTGAATTGAAAGGACAGAGACAGGAGGGGCAACGTTTGGAACGACATACGCATTCCACCAAGTTTATAATCTATTCCTTGAATTGAAAGGACAGAGACGAAGTTTTGCACTTCCCCATCAAGGTTCTTGTGAGTGGTGTTTATAATCTATTCCTTGAATTGAAAGGACAGAGACAATATCGTTAATTTTTCTATTTTTGCTCCATCTGACGAGTTTATAATCTATTCCTTGAATTGAAAGGACAGAGACATTGTCAAGAGCCCTTTCAACGGCAATTTGAAATGTTGGTTTATAATCTATTCCTTGAATTGAAAGGACAGAGACTTAATTTTTTGGGGATCAACCGCTGAGGTAGTTCCTTTAGTTTATAATCTATTCCTTGAATTGAAAGGACAGAGACCAAGAAATTTTTTCTTGATTTTTCCAACAAGAAGAATAGTGGTTTATAATCTATTCCTTGAATTGAAAGGACAGAGACAATGGGAAAACAACAGCTCCAAGATTAGTGTTATTTGTTTATAATCTATTCCTTGAATTGAAAGGACAGAGACGCAAATACGAATGCGGTAGAGAAGGCAACGCCGACGGCGGCGGTGTTTATAATCTATTCCTTGAATTGAAAGGACAGAGACCAAACTTTCCGTTAATCTCTTGTACTTTGGTGAGAATCTTGTTTATAATCTATTCCTTGAATTGAAAGGACAGAGACACAATGTTGCCGCGTATGTAGCAACCTCTTCAACTTTTTGTTTATAATCTATTCCTTGAATTGAAAGGACAGAGACCAACAAGTGCCCAGGCAAAACTTTTACAGGTTTCTGCTTCGTTTATAATCTATTCCTTGAATTGAAAGGACAGAGACGCCATTGCGGTATAAGCATGCTGCATAATCTGCGATCTCGTTTATAATCTATTCCTTGAATTGAAAGGACAGAGACTTTGGGAAAGTTGATTTTAGGCACCAAGTGCCCAGGTAATTCTTTTACAGGTTTATAATCTATTCCTTGAATTGAAAGGACAGAGACTCCCAATCCCATGTTTTCCCGTTATCGGTCGATTTGAGGATATTTATAATCTATGCCTTGAATTTTTAGCTTCCCCTGGGGAGATTTAGAGGGGCTTTAGCTTCTATAAAATTTTGCTGTTAATATTAATAATGTTTTCTTATTTTTAAATAATAAAAACCACCACTGCTTTTTATGAATTCATATATCTTCGAATTAATCAATGAAAATCTTTTCCCGAAGCTTGAACACAAATCGAGTTATATTATTCAGCTCAGCGAATTATTTACCAAAGCATTATTAGAAGAATATAAAAAATCGCACAATGAAATACCGTTTGATCTTATTAAGTTGAGACAAATAATTTATGGGTTAGCATCCACAAAAAAGAATACTGGCGAATTGATTGAAGCAATAAAGTCTTTTTTATCTAAGAATTATTTAAGGCACGAAATTAATTCTTTAATTGATCTTCTGAAAAAAGAAAAAATAAAAGTTGAAGCTTATTTCGATTACAATTTATATCCTTATTTCATAAAGATTGATGATTGGCAAAGTATAATTAATAACGATTTCAATTTTAGCGCTGAAACATTAAGAATGCTCCGTCAAAATGACAAAGAAAATATAATAACCGATATAAGCCCTAAAATTATTAAATCAGAATTGGAAAATTATTACTTCGGTCCTGATAACGTTAAAGAAGAACTTTGCAGGCTCTTTTATGAACAATTTAATAAAAGTATTTCCTCAATTCTTCATAGAAGAAATATTCTAATTATAGGACCCTCTGGCTGCGGGAAAACATTTATAATTAATAAAATTGCTGATATTGTTAAACAACCATTCATTTCCTACGACACAACAAAAATGTCCCGCACTGGAATTGTTGGAGATAAAGTTGAAGATATTTTAGCCTTACTTTATTCTAAAGCAGGTTCGCTGGAAAAGATGAAAAATGGAATCATTTTCCTAGACGAAATTGATAAGCTTGCAGCTAACTTACAATATGGCGATACTGAAGTCAGTTCTACAGGTGTACAGATTGACTTACTGAAATTTATAGAGGGAGGAAAATATAGTTTTAGTCCTGCTGGGCATAGAGATTATGATAGGAAATCTGGCGTTTATGAGATTGACTCATCTGATCTTCTCATTATATGTGGTGGCGCGTTTACTGGTATAGATAAAATAATCGAGAAAAGAATTAAGAAAAATAAATTCGGATTTGTTGATAATGCACCCTTCGCTGACTTATCGGATTCTTCCATAGGAGTCGAAGATCTTATTGATTACGGATTGTTGAAAGAGTTTGCTGCCAGATTTCCAATAATTATTCCCATGCCCGATAGAAACGTGGACGATTTATATAATATTCTTGTAAATACAAAAGATTCTTTATTAAAAAATTATATTGAGTATTTTAAGCTACAAAATTGTAACTTAATAATAGAAGATGATGCAGCCTGGGAAATTGCCCGCTGTTCTTTCAAACAAACTACCGGTGCTCGCGGCTTGGTTCGAATCCTGGAAAAAGTTCTGCCTATGTATTCTGTTGCTAATAAAGAAATGACTGAATTTAGACTTACAAAAAATATCGTCAATGAAAAATTAAATACTAATTCTTAAATCTAAATAATATGAAAATTGAAGACAGATATTTTAATTTGCTCGATATGTTCTTAATGGAAGGTGCTGTTTATTTATTGCACTATTCCGTTTTTCATTTCGGTTACTCTGGAAAACCTATGCACTTTGCTGTTAGTACCTCTAATTTAAAATTAGGTACAACCAAGGCTTTTTTTAATCCATGCACTTCTAATGTAAGTAATAAAAATAATAAGGATATATTTGCCTTTAACTTAGCTGAAGAAATAAAATTAAATGATCAAAAGTTTAAACAAACTTACGTGCTTTTGTCATTGTCGAGGTATGTTAGATTAGTTGATTTTACCCATACCGAATTTTGTGTTTATAAAGGTAAAATGAAAGAAGATACTCTTAATAAATATAGAAAAGCTAAACAAGAATTTATATTATGGAACCACAATAAGAGGAAGAAATCTTGAGTTTCCTTGAAGCGTTAAAGATATTTATTTCAAATATAAAAGAAATTGATTCTGAGAGAATTGTTTTACCAGCCGGTTCCCCGGGCCCCGATAAAATTATTTTTGATACTGTTAATCAACTTCTGGCTGTTTTTAAATCGTTCAAGAAAAGTAAGAATCCTAATATTCCCGATATTCGCTTTGAACTTCTAGGGGGCATAACCTATGAAAAATTAATAAAGGAAGGATTTAAATCTGTTTGCATTAATTCCAAAGACGATGAAGATGCTAAAGAACGCGTTTCATATTTAATCCGCCAGTATTATGATCGGCAATATTTACTGGCTAATCCTAAGGTTCAACAATTAAATGATGATGTAAAAGAAATATTAAAACAGTTCGCGGATTATTTTCCGCAAGTAGGTAAAGCTAAATACACTCACCACAAAATCATTACTTTATCAGGTGTTCTTGATCTTGAATCTTTCAAAGATTATTCTTTCTCTAAAAATGAACCAAAGAAATCAAGACTTAAGGAAGTATTTTTCACTATACATCAAGTACTTCAATCTCAGCCCGATAAATCAATTTCTTATTCCGATCTTTTTAATGAATTAAAATCTAAACTGGGTATATTAGATAATGAAGAAGTTTCATTCCCGATTCAAAAGGGGGATGACCATAAGGAAAAAGAAGATGATGGTAATGTTTCAGAAGATTTAGAAAAAGATTTTTATGAAGTTGAGGATAGTGATGAACTTTCGGGAAATAATGACGAAAATATATATGGTGAAAATGATGCTGGTAGAGATCTTGATTTATTGCCTGTCAAATTAGAAAATTTAGAATTTGGCGACTCTAATATATTAGTAAATGCGTTTGATCAATTTATTAACCTTTGCACCGAGCGGCAGAGGATTATTTTTGGTTTTTATCTCCTTAAAGAAGATGCGGCGCTAAATGAAGATATTGCTTCTGAAAAAAAAGATAAAGAAAAGTATAAAAAGCTTAAAAATTCTCTTAATGAAAATTTTAAGAAATTAACAAAATCATTTAGGATAAGCTCGGCTACTCTGTACCTTGAAAAGGACACGGCTTTAGAAAATCTGAAATTTGTTTTTAAAAAATTTAAAATGAATGAGAGCGAGAAACAAACTCTTATTAGAAATATAATTAGCTACTTTGAAGAAACCTCTGAAATATTGCAACCATTGTCTTTGCGAACGAAGTGAAGCAAACTCAAAACTATCTTTTTGAATCAAAATCGAGATTGCTTCGTCATTTCATTCCTCGCAATGACTATTTAGAATAATTTTTCAGAGGTCTCTTTGAAGATTATTTAAATAATAATGGAAATTAGTAAGATGCTTCGTGACGAATTAAATATTAAATATTTATCTGAAAGTAGAATATTAAGATATCTTCGTAATGAAAGCAGCGAAGAAGAAAGATTTATTGTTGAGAAGCTCCGCTCAAATGATATTAATTGGGAAAATTATGCTCTTGTAAAAGAAATGTACGAGAAGGGCGAGTTTAAAGAGTCCGACAAGTCTGCTGAAAAATATAAGAACAATTATAAAAAATTTCTGGAGTTTGTCAATAAGTACCATAAACCGGATCCGGATTTTTTAGTTGAAGCCCATAAATTAAACGATATAACCGAGCCAAAAGCCGGACAAATTTGGTTAACTAAAGCTATTCCTAAGCTTGCATACTATGAGTTTGATCCTGTTGCATTTCCTAAATATGTTTATATACTTACAAATCCACAGCCTTACCAGCCATTGGATAACCAGGATGAAGTGAAGGTTTATAAAGAGTATTTTACAATGCTTGTCTTACCTATTTCTATTGATACTGAATATGCTACTCATGAAGACTATATAATTGAATCAGGCAATAACATTCTTACCGTTGAATTTATGATTGAAACTTGGCTTGAAACCAACATGCTTGTCTGTAATCTTGAAAAATGTATAGGCGGACTTAGTCCTAATCAAATAGATGAATTGCTTAATGTTTACTTTGCAGCTAACTCGATGGATTATGATAAAAATATATATAACAAAGCTAAGAAAGGAAAATTTCATGACAAAGACTATGGCGATATTTATGAATTCCGCAGAATAGAAGAAGATAATATTCAATACCTTTATGAACCAGTTGAAAAACTTGATGCATTCTTCTTTGTTGAAGGATGGTATGATGAATTATTAAATCAACCTGTCAGTGAAAAACTAAACGAACCCGTTTATGCTCAGGCTGCCGGGGATGAAAACGTGATACCTCCTTCTCAGCAAAGAGTATATGCCGAACTTATTCTTCTCGCTGATAAAAAATTTGAATTGAAATTAGTCGTCTTAGATAAAGGTCAATTATATATAAGGCTCAAATCAAACATTGAGAAACTGAAAGTATCTAATAACTCGATAGTTATTAAGGATAAGATTACTAATGAAGTACTTCAGAAAATTGATAATATCGATCTTCTAAAAGCAATTCAATACTTGCATATAAATAAATTTTTGAGGGATCGCTTGGTCGAGTTTTCTTTTTTTGTCGATGATAGATTATATTTCTTAAAAAATATAGATTTAAGAAATGTTAACCGCCAGGGAGAAAATAAAAATGGAAATTCAAAATGAAAATTATATTACAGCAGTTGAAGTACTATTGGAAAGATATAATTCCACGAAGAATACAGACCATTTAGAAACAATTCATAACATACTTTCCAAACCTCAGATATCCTTTCATTTTGCAGATGATATTTTTAATAGATTAAATGAAACACTCATCTCTAAAAATTTTGACGAAATACAAAAAGGGCATATGGAAGATAAAACTGGTATTGCCGAATTTCCTGTAGTCGGAGAAGATAATAATTATTCTTCAATACGCGCCGTTGTAGTAAAAGATGGAACTAATAATGTTGATATTGATGACAAGATAACAAATAAAAAAGAATTGTTTCACACAATCCGCTTTGTACAGGATGAAATCCAAAGATATTTATGCGATGTTGATGGAATAACTAAGGATATTACAATTCTAAATTGGGGACTGACAATTAGCATCAGAGAACATCTGCTAAAGGGAACAAAATATGAACCTGCAAATAATAATTTTAAAATAAAAGGTACCTCGCTCCATTTTGCTGCCGTTGTTGCTTGCGTATCTAAATTATTTAATCTTCCTATTAATCCATGCTATATTTTTACTGGCGCATTTGATGGCAAAGGTGAAGTGCAAGGAATAACTGGTCTCGATGAAAAATTTAAGCTGATTTCAAAGGAACGACCTAATACTCTAAAAATATTTATTCCTCCCAAATCAAAATTTAATAGTCAAGAACAAAGCTTGATCTCTTCATCGACTAAATTTATTGAAGTTGAAAATGTATCTCAACTAATTGAAAAAGTTTTTAATAGGAAAATACAAGACATAGCTAAACTTGATTTAGACAATAGAAAAAAATTAGCCAGAGCAAGAATTTGGGCAGAATATGTCGGAGAAAAAGAGATTACCTTTTCTACGGATTATGATTTGAAAACTGAAGTCCGAAAATGTATTGTATTACACTTTATAAGACCAGCTGACGATCCAACAGCATTCAAAATTTTCCCAATAGACAAGGTGTATCAAGAGTTTAATGGACTTAATTCAGACTTCATAATATTTGAAGGAGCAGTTGTAAATCATTACACTGGTCAGCTAATGACCTCGAATGATTATAGACAATCCGATTCTATTTTCGGCGTTCGCTTAGGGAAAAGCTCTGAAGTAATTGTTTTTGCAGCTCCACGTGGCTCTATATTATTAGGTTATAAATGTAATTTTTTCTAAAATTATCTTTACTCTCTTTGTTCAACTAACATCCTTCCATTCTTATTTAAAACTATTATATATCCTTCTCCTTCTTTGTAAATATCTATCAGAAAAACTTACTAAAATATTTTTCTCTGTACTGCACCCTTAAAAGCAAGAGAGAAAATAGATAAAAAGAGTAGAGAAAAATTAAGCAACATTTTTATAATTATTTAGTTTTTCAAATTCAATTGGACTCAAATAACCTAAAGCAGAATGAGGA
>Ga0207433_10003687_pt1 | contig 29109 bp, 28 predicted proteins | sample YelNatPaOPGAMG01_FD_187559 | JGI IMG/M metagenome (GOLD analysis project Ga0207433, IMG submission 187559) | Hot spring thermophilic microbial communities from Obsidian Pool, Yellowstone National Park, USA - OP-RAMG-01 (SPAdes) (version 3) | ecosystem: Environmental > Aquatic > Thermal springs... | reverse complement strand
ACGATTTTATCGCTCGGGTTTCCAAAAGGGGTGCTTACCGATTCCTCCCTGATGTTTTTAAGTCCGTCCATTTGGTATAATCCGCTTCCGCCGATTATACCAAGAATATCCGCATTTTTTTCCATATCCATATATCCTCCTTTTTATTAATATCACATCAAAGAAAGGTGTCAGACACCTTTCTTTATAAATACCCCGTCATTTTGCCTTTCTTTAGAAAGGCAAAATGCCACCCCTTTTTTCAAAAGGGGAATTAAAAGCAAAGTCATTACTGCCGCATTTATTCAAGCAAAATGCCACCCCTTTTTGCAAAAGGGGAATTAAAAGCAAAGTCATTACTGCCGTTTATTCAGGCAAAATGCCACCCCTTTTTTCAAAAGGGGAATTAAAAGCAAAGACTCGAAAAAAGGTGTCAGATTTGAAATCTGACACCTTTTTTCTTTATTCCGTCAGTCCCCAAACCGTTATATCGGTTTATTTTTTATGGAGCATATAAGTTTTTTACTGATATTATTATCTCCTTCGCGGATTACTTCTATATCTTTTTTTCTGAATTTTATTATAGTAGATGAGCCTCCAGCGAGCGTGCCTCCGTTTACGGCTAAAATATTTAAGTCAGGCAGGCGTCTTAAAAATTTTTCGTTTAATTCGCCGAAATCAGAAAAATTTTCTGAACCTGAGGCATTTGCGCTCGTGGATATAATAGGAAAATCAATTTCTTTAAACAGATTTGCGACAAAAGGATGAGGCGAAATTCTTGCTCCGATTGAATCGGAACCGGCAGTAAATAAATAATTTTCGGCACGTTTTTTGGGTTTCAAATTGAAGATAATCGTAAGCGGTCCCGGCCAAAATTTCGATATTGCGTCTTCTTCCATTCTGTTAAGCACGGCAATGTTTATCAGCATATTCAAATCCTTAACTAAAACAGGAAGAGGTTTGTCCGCAGACCTTCCTTTCAGTTCGTAAATTTGTCTGACGGCTGAATTGTCTAAAGCATTCGCGCCAATGGCATAAGAAGTTTCCGTAGGGTATATTATAATGCCGGATGATTTCAGATGCCTGCCGATATCGCGGTAGTCTTTTTCGCCCATTTCGGCTTCGCCGTAAATCTTAACCATATTTTAATTTTATTTTTTTTATGTTAAATCTTTTCAATCCGAATCTTTCTTATTCTTATTTTCGGAAGTTTCTTTGTGGGAAGAAACTATAACGTAAACTCCGCAAAGAGTTATAAAAATGCCGACCCACCTCATGATGGGAACCGGCTCTCCGAGAGTTAAAGCGGCAAGCATCACGGTTATGATTATGCCTATGCTCACGAACGGATAAGCTACCGAGAGGTCTATTTTGGATAATACCTTTATCCAAAAAAACATCGATATTAAATATAAAATTATTCCGGCGGCAACGAATTTATCGGTAAAAATAATAAACAGAAATTTTATAATTTTAACTAAGGCGGCATATTTATAGGATGCCGCAGTCTGCGGCGAAGGATGCAGACTCAGGTTTCTGACGGCGGTCTTTTTCAATTCGAGCATGCCGTATTTCATCAGCAGCTGGGCAAAAACGCCCATCAAAATGCTCGCAGAAAGATTTATTAATACCGTCGGTTTTAATTTATGGGCGGACATAAATTTTTCCTATATCTTTTCTGCAATATTTATTTTCAAAATTAATTTTCTCTGCGATAGCATATGCTATATCGGCTGTTTCCGCGCCTTTCCCCTTTACGCATACATTCAGAACCCTGCCGCCGTCGGTTAAGTATTTTCCGTCTATTTTTTTTGTTCCTGCATGAAAAATATAATATTCATATTCGGCGCCGTTTTTGGCGATTAGTCCTGAGTTGCGGAGTTCCTTATCGAAAAAAATCTCGTATCCTGTTTTATAATCTTTAGGATATCCGTCCGAAGCGAGGACGATGCATATCGATTTATTATCGTCGAAAATCAATTCATAGTCTTTTAAATTTTCGTTTATGACGCTTAAAAACAAATCTGTTATGTCGGATTCGAGCCTTATAAGTATAGCCTGAGTTTCAGGATCCCCGAACCTGACGTTAAATTCGAGAACGAAAATTTCATCGCCCTTAATCATAAGCCCTGCGTAAAGTATCCCCTTATATTTTATTCCTTCGCTTTTAAGCCCTTCGAGAGCAGGCTCTATAACGGTTTTATTGATTTTTTCCGTAAGGTTTTCGGAAACGTAGGGGTTTGGCGTGACGGCGCCCATGCCGCCCGTATTTTCCCCGATATCGCCGTCCCCGATTTTTTTGTAATCCATGCTTGTAATCAGAGGCTTATACACAATTCCGTCCGTAACTATCATATAAGACAGTTCAAAACCCTCGATGTAATCTTCTATTACGACAGTTTCTCCGCTTTTTCCGAATATTTTTCCGTTAAAAATTGAGTCCAGTATCTCTTTAGATTTTTCCGCGTTTTCGGAAATAAAAACTCCTTTGCCTGCGGCAAGCCCGCTTGCTTTTATGACTAACGGATGCGCTTTGTGTTTTAGATAATTTTCGGCGGTTTTAAAATCCGTGAACGATTCATATTCTGCGGTTTTAATATTATATTTTTTAAGAAAATCTTTAGCGAATTTTTTTGACGATTCCAGCAGGGACGCCTTACCGTCCGGTCCGAATATTTTTAATCCCGCCGCCGTAAATTTATCGGCTATGCCGAGAGAGAGCGGAACTTCGGGACCGACCACCGTTAAGTCTATCTTGTTTTCCAGCGCAAAAGAAAGAAGCCCTTGTATATCGTCCTGTTTAATGGCAACGTTAGAGGCAACTTCCGACGTTCCGCCGTTTCCGGGGGCGCAGAATATTTCCGTGTCTTTTTTAGATTTTTTAATAGCCGAAACTATGGCGTTTTCCCTGCCGCCGGAGCCGATAAGCAATATTTTCATTTAAAAAATTTCTTGCTTTAATTAATTTAATTTAATTTAATTTAATTGAATTGAATTGAATTAAGAAACATTAATGAATATTAATGTTTAAAATGTCTGATATTCGTGAAAATCATAGGGATATTAAATTTATTAGCCGCTTCTATAACCTCGTCGTCCCTGATAGAGCCTCCCGGCTGTATTATACCGTTTACGCCTATTTCCGCCGCATATTCAACGGAATCTTTAAAAGGAAAAAAACCGTCCGATGCCATAACGAATCCTTTTATTTCACCGTAGGCGTTTTTCATTTTTTCGCGGGCAAATACGGCGCTGTCTATTCTCGACATCTGTCCTGCTCCTATGCCTGCCGTAGCTCCGTTTTTTGCATATACTATAGCGTTTGATTTGACATGCTTGGCTATTTTCCACGCAAATATAAGGTCGTTTAAAACAGATTCATCCATTTTAACGCCGGTTACTGTTTTAAAACCGGACGTATCGTCGGGAATATCATCTTTTTCCTGAACAAGGATTCCGCCGGAAGCGCTTCTTAAAGACAGCCGTTCTTTGCCGCCATGGATAAAAGCATTATTATATCTTATTATTATCGTATTTTTTTTTGATTCCAATATTTTTAACGCTTCTTTAGAATATTCCGGAGCTAAAATTATTTCGACGAAAAAAGGTTTGATTTCCGCTGCGGTTTCTTCGTCCATTTTTTTATTAAAGCCTATTATTCCTCCGTAGGAAGATATTTCATCTGTTTTTCTGGCTTTTAGAAAGGCATCTTTCAAAGAAATTCCGCTGAGTGCCGCTCCGCAGGGGTTTGTGTGTTTGACTATCGCCGAAAAAAAACCTTTTGTTTCGTTTCCGTTAAAATCCTTAATAATGGATATGACAGAGTCTATATCCAATAAATTGTTATATGATATATCCTTTCCGGAAAGTTTTTCGAATGGCAAAGCCGCTCCCGTTCCGTAAAAAGCCGCCTTCTGGTGAGGATTTTCTCCGTATCTGAGATTAAATGATTTTTTTAGCTTAAAATTTAGCTCTTTTTCGTTTACGCCTGAATAAAAAGATGCATCTAAGGCAGAGCCGGCATTTTTGCCTGAATTTAAAAAATCCGCTATCATTCCGTCGTATTCAGCGGTAAGTTTAAATGTTTCGTACGCATAAATTTTTTTAACTTCAACCGGAATTTCCTGCTTGTTTTTAAGGAATAAAATTATGTCTTCATAAAAGGACGGGTCTATAACGACGGTTACATCTTTAAAATTTTTAGCCGCAGCCCTTAAAAGCGACACGCCTCCTATATCGATAAATTCAAGTTTTTCGTCGAAAGTTATATCTTTGTCCTTCATTTCTTTAAAAGGATAAAGGTTCACGACGACGAAATCAATGGGGATAATCCCGTTTTTTATCAAATCTTCCCTATGGTTTTCATTTTCCCGAACGGATAAAATACCTCCGAAAACAGCGGGATGCAATGTTTTAACCCTGCCGTCCAAAATTTCGGGGAAACCGGTTATTTCTTCTATTTTTTTTAACTTTGTAATGCCCGCAGATTTTAAAAATTTATAGGTATTGCCGGTCGCTATTACCGTATATCCCGCAATTTCCAGATGGGTCGCCAGTTCCGTTATTCCGGTTTTGTCGTAAACCGAGATAAGGGCATATCTTGTTTTATGCATAATTATAAATCCCTGTTTATTTTAATTTGATTTTAAAATATTATATATAGTAGAATATATGAAAAATTTATTATATTCTACTTTTTTTAAAGATTTATTTCAATAATAAACGAAAGGGGGATTAAAATTAAAATGAAAAAAATAAAACTTATAGCCCTTGCCGTTATACTGTTCGGCGCTATAAATTTTTTAAGCGGGTGTGCGCTTTTGGTTGTAGGCGGGCTCGCCGGTACTACCGGTTATCTTGCGGCAAAACAGGGTTACGGCGTCCAATCTCCCGTGACAAAAAAATAATTATAATTATAAATTATAAATTAACGGTTTAAATATATGGGGAAACGATAAAATGGCCGTAACGGTTATAGGTTCGATAGCTATAGACAATATAGAAACTCCTTTCGATAAAACGGGCGACGTCTTGGGAGGTTCCGCAACATATTTTTCGCTGGCGGCGTCGTTTTTAACCGACGTGAAAATAATAGGCACGGTAGGAAACGATTTTGACAGGAGGCATCTAAGCGTTTTTAAGGACAGGTCGATAGACGTCAAAGGGATAAAGACCGAAGAGGGAAAAACCTTCAGGTGGAAAGGCAGATACGGATACGATATGTCCGACCCGGAAACCCTGATGACCGAGCTCGGCGTATTTTCTTCGTTTAAACCGTTCGTTCCGCACGGATCAAAAAACGATATGCTTTTTCTTGCCAATATAGACCCGGATATCCAGTTTGACGCATTGAAACAGATGGGCGCTCCGAGGCTCACCGCTCTTGATACTATGAATTTTTGGATTGAAGGAAAAAAAGAAAAACTTATGAAAGTTCTCGAACTTACCGATATATTTATTATAAACGAATCCGAGGCAAGGCTTTTGACGGGGGAGTCCTCTATTTTTTCGTGCGCAAGAACTATTCTTAAATACGGCGCAAAAATATTAATTTTAAAAAGAGGCGCTTACGGAGCCACTATGTTTTTTGAAAACAAATTTTTTATGGTTCCGGCTTATCCTTTAGAGAACGTAATCGACCCGACCGGCGCGGGGGATTCTTTTGCGGGCGGATTTTTAGGGTATATCGATAATACCGGCGATATGTCGTTCGATAATCTAAAGAAGGCTCTCGTATTCGGAAATATCATGGCGTCTTTTGCCGTGGAAGGCTTTTCGGTAAACAGATTTTTGTCCATAAACGGCGTCGAGATTAAAGACAGGTTTAAAAAATTCAGAGAAATGACTTATTTTGAGGAACTTTCAGAATAAGGACAGCTAAAATAAAATTAAAATAAATTAAGTATGTTAAATTAAATATGCGTCCAACGGCTAAGACATTTAAAATTATCGTCTTGTTTTTTCTATCGGTGTTTGTTTTTGCGGCATTATCCGGTTGCGGATTGTCACAGGTTCCTAAAAAAAACAGGCTTAAATCCAACCTGTATTACAGGCTTGGTATAGGTTTTTACCAGAACGGAAATTTTATAAAAGCTATGCAGGAGTTTATAAAAGCTAAAACTCTGAATCCATATTCGGCTAAAAATTATAATGCCATAGGAATGGTTTACATGGAAACTGCCAGAGAAGCAGAAGCGGTAAAAAATTTCAAGAAAGCCGTAAGAATTAATCCTAAATTTTCGGACGCATATTATAATTTGGCTATTATTTATATTAAAAGAAAAGATTATGCTCCTGCTGAAATATATCTGAAAAAAGCGCTGAAGAATCCTTTTTACAACAGACCTTATCAAAGTTATACCCAGCTTGCAAAAATATATTTTGCGGAAAATAAGCCTGAAAAAGCAAAAAAAATATTAATTATATCTGAACTGCTCGATAAGAAATATTTTTTAACATATTATTATCTCGGCAAATATTATCTTATTAAAGGGCATTTAGGCAAAAGCCTTTATAACTTTAAAAAAGCTTTAAAGCTCGATATGTTTTTTACGCCTGCGAAATATTACGAGGGGGTTATATATTTCAAACAAAAAAGATACAGTAAAGCCAAAATAATATTTTCTTCAGTATATGAACAAAATAAAACTAATATATACGGAACGAAGTCTTTGGATTATATAAAAAAAATAATGCTGTATTCAAAATAGGGCATATTTTATGGATAGCGAAACACCGGAAAGGGTAGGGGAATATATCAAAGCCGGCAGGGAATCTATGGGGCTTTCCGTTGATGAAGTTTCGGTTATTACTAAAATCAGAGCGCAGTATATAGAAGCCATTGAAAACGGCGATTTTTCGGTATTTCCCTCGCCCCATCTGCTTAAGGGCTATGTAAAACTTCTCGCGAAAGCCGTGAAAGCGGATGAAACAAAAGCCGCCGCGCTTCTGGAGGCGGATGCCGGAGAAAATTTCAAGGGAAAGCACATAGAAGATATCGTAGGGGAAAAATTCAAAGAAGAAATACAAAAGTCCTATGAATTTAAAAAAAGGATTATATTTATAGTTTTTGCCGGCATCCTTGTCATAATACTGTCTTATGCGGCAATTAAGGTCTATGATTACATTAAAACATCGCCGAGAATACATATAACTTTGCCGTTTAAATCCCTATACAAACATTTGGATGCCGGGAGCACATCCGGCATCGGTTCATCCGTCAAAGACAATACCGCGAAAATACCGGAAACAATAGCCGGGCATAAATCTAAAATTAACTATGCCGTTGTTTTAAAAGGAAACGTGGTTAAAAGAACATGGGTTGCCGTTAAAATAGACGGCGGCAGTACCGTAACTTCAATGCTTTATGCCGGAGACAAGGAAGTCTGGAAAGCAAAAAAAAGATTAAGAATTAAAATAGGCAACGCCGGAGGCATTATTTTAAACTATAACGGAAAAGATCTCGGAAAGCCGGGAAGCGAAAAACAGGTTGTTACGCTGACCTTCCCGCCGAAGCGCAAACATTGATTATTCTTATACTTTTTTATTCCCTTTAATTTTATATCCGATTTTATCGAGAATGAAAGATGCGGCTAATAAAAGCAGTGATACCGCCGGCACGATAAATGCCAAATCATCGTCTTCTATATTAATTTTTAATCCCTGAAGCCCCCAGTATATTCCAAAACTTATGAGAAGGACGGATGCTATTCCTTTAATCCAATGAGACGGTATTTTTTTGAAATATCTTCGTAAATAAATAGACAGCGTTAAAATTATAACAGAACTGACTATAAGCGCGGAAATTACCGAAAGCCACTGGTTTTCGGTAATAGCAAGCGGAACGGCTACTACCGCCACCTCGAATGCTTCTATGATTACGGCATTTAAAGCTATAATGAAATGCCTGAACGAACATTTACTGTGTTTTAAGACGGCCGATTCGGCTTTTTTGAAAAGCGGTTTTTCCCCTATTTTTTGAGAAAAAGGCGTAAGATAAAATATAAAGCTCAAAAGTTTGTAGGAAAAATAAAGCCCTGTGGATATAAGGACTGCGCCTATTATCAATTTAACGGTGAATATAGGCACGGTTTTAATGAGAGCTATGCCGCCTATGAAAAGAATTACAAGAGTGCCTATAAATCCTGTTAAGCCTCCGGCTACTGCGCTGGAAAGCCCTACGTCTTCACCGACCACGAAAACTATTGCGGCGACCTCGCTGAGTTCTACGATTGCAACGGAAAATACGGCTATAAATATAAGTACGCTGAAATTCATAAACGGTATTATATCAGATAACAATCTTGAATAACAATATGAAAATCTAATCCTTTTTTTCCTATTGACTTTTTGACAGCGAAGTAATAAGCTAAAATAAAGTTTAAATAATCAGGAGGAAACATTATGGCAGTAACCCCAAACAAAACACTTGACGCAAGCGGTTTATCGTGCCCCCTGCCGATAGTTAAGACTAAAAAAGAAATCGACACGATGACTTCAGGACAGGTTTTAGAAGTAATTTCAACCGATCCCGGTTCTAAAAACGATATGACGGCATGGTGCAACAGAACCGGCAACAAACTGCTGGATTCTTCGGAAGAGGGCGGGAAGTTCAAATTTTATGTCCAAAAGTCTTAACGGGCTCAACTGAAGACTGTTTTTGGACATACTAAAAGCCATATTATTTATATTTAGCGGGGCGGATTTTATCCGTCCCCACCTTGCAAAAAAATGAAAAGGATACCTGTTTATATTTTTGACTTAGCCATCTTTTTTATTATTTTGTTTCAATTATTAAATGCGGATGTATGTTTCGGGTTAAAAAACCCGTTTATATCACCTTTTAAGGCAAAGAAGTATAAAAATATCGGCGAAAATCCTTTGAACGGACTTAAACTTCAGGCTATCGTGAGCGGTTCTGATTCTGATAAAAATATTGCCGTAATTAACGGAAATCCATATTACCCTGGTTCGAAAATCATGGGCAAAACCGTCGTGAGAATTACCCGGCGGGCAGTAATAATTAAACTTAAAAATGGAAAAATAGTTAAACTTATACTCTCCAAATTTGAAGGATTTAAAAAATAAACTTATGATTTTTAAGTCCAGAAACGGCATTATTCTTAATGTTTCTCCTATCCTGCTTATCCTTATCTTTATCTTTTTTTGTATTTTCTTCGAACAAAGCGAAAATGCGTGCGCTTTTAAAGCGCGGATAAGCGGCGTTTCATCATCCGACTCTTCAAGTTTCGGTTTTATAGGCGGCATTAAAATACCGGATAAAAAAATTACCATCGAAGGCAACGATATTCCGCTCAGGCCTTTAATAATAGGAATATGCCATGAATTCAGGCTTAATTATGTTTTAAGCAGTGCGGTTAACGGAAGTGCTACTCTCCATATAAGAAATATACCCCTGCCGAATGCCCTGTCAATTATTTTAAGAGCAGGAAATCTGGGATACAGCGTAAGTAACGGGATTTTGTTTATTGGTCCGCGTACTTCCCTTAAAAACAGTTATGTAGATTACAAAATAGATTTAAAATATATTCAGGCAAAAAACGTTTTGTCGGTTTTAACGCCGATTTTGCCGACCGGCGCAAAGGCTTACGCCTCTCCTCACGGCAATTCCATATTTGTTTACGATATACCGTCCAATATAAAAAAAATAAAAAGGATCATAAAAAAAATAGACGTAAAAAAAAGAGTCGTCCTTTTAAATGCAAGAATAGTTGACGTAACCGATAATTTTGTCAGAAATCTCGGCATAGCATGGTCTTTTTCCCCAAATAATAACAATACTATAATATCTACGTCTACTTTTCCCACCGGTTTTAGCGGGGCTACCACGTCAACCGCCGGCTCTAATACTCTCAACTTAAGTGTCGGGACGGCTTGGCAGAATTTTGGGATACTTTCCGCCCAGCTTTCTCTGGGTCAGCAGTTAGGGTGGGATAAGGTTATCGCATCTCCGAGCGTTTCCGTTATCAGCGGTCAGCCCGCCACTATTAATTCGGGAGTTACCCTGTATTATGTCGCATACACGGCATCGGGAGGCTCGTCTTCCTCAACGCCGTCAAGCAACGGAACGGGAGCAACGACCGGAGGCACTACCGTCATAACGCAGGAACCGGTAACGTCGTCTTTGCAGACTATTACGCTGGGACTTACTCTGACCGTCACTCCGATAGTCGAAAGCAAAAACTCAATTATGCTTAATATTAACGTTACAAATTCACAGCCGAATTTCGGGCAGGAAGTAAACGGATTCCCGTCGGTAAATAATAAAAGCGTTTCGACGACGGTTATGGTTAAAAACAATTCGACATTAGTTATAGGAGGTATCTTATATACTGATAAATCTCATTCCAATAACGGGGTTCCTATTCTATCGACGCTTCCGGTGATAGGTTATCTTTTTTCGTCGAGGCAGAGAAGTGTTTCAAAAGAGCAGTTAATGGTTTTTATTTCTCCAAAAATAGTAAATTAGATGTCAAACAAAATAATTCCGGATGAGCGCTAAGAAAACAGAAAAAAAAGAAGAAAGCGTTAAAGCTGAGGGCAGAATGCCTTTTTTAGAGCATTTTTCGGAATTAAGAAGAAGGTTTTTTTATATATTTATAGCGCTCGTTGTATGTATGGGTTTTTCATGGCGGCTTTCCTATAAGGCTATAAACATAATAGAAATGCCTTTAGAAAAACCGACGTATATTACTTATTTATCCGGATACGCAAAGAATGAAATAAAAAAAGAATCACCCTCGGTTTATTATGCGTTCGGGCTTAATAAAACACCTAAAAAATTCACAAAACACATCCTGCATTACTCAAAACCTTTAGAACCTTTTTTTATGCAGGTAAAAGTATCGCTCATTCTCGGGTTTATGTTTGCCCTGCCTTTTATACTGTTTCAATTCTGGCAGTTTATAAAGCCCGGTCTTTTAAAAAAGGAAAGAATGTATTTACTGCCTTTTTTATTTTTCGGAACGCTTTTCTTTATTTCCGGCGTAATTTTTATGGTTTTTTATATATGGCCCGCCGTAATAAATTTTTCGTTGAGTTATCAGAGTCCGAACCTGTCGCCGCTGATTAATTTAACTCATTATATTAATTTCGCCTTACGGCTCGGATTAATATTCGGATTGATATTTGAACTGCCTTTAGTGTCCGCTCTTTTTTCCTTTGCGGGAATATTGAAACCCGGATTTCTAAAGAAATATAGAAAGTATGCCCTTATAATAAGCCTTATAATTGCCGCTTTTCATGCCGATATAGTTACCATGTTTTTTATAGCCGTGCCGCTTTATTCGATGTATGAAATCAGTATTTTTATATCTTCTATAATATGGAAATTTAAAAAGAAGACGCCTGCCGAGTCGTCCCCATAGAAAAGACAAACCCTTTTATATCTGCTTTGATATCGGGAAAAGATTTTTTGCTTGCTTTAATAGAAACATAGTCTATAGCAAAAATTCTTTTCATGGAGTTAATGTTTTTGATAAATTCCACCGTTTTATTGAAACCTCCCGTTACTGAAATACCGACTGGCAGAGCGTTTACGCTTTTATACCGAACAGGTTTTCCGAAATTTATATTTTCTATGGCAAAATTATCTGCAGGTTTATTCAACGCGATATTTTTAATTAAATCCGCAACCATAAACGTCTTAGGGAGCATAATTTCTTCGTTTTTCAGTTTTAATTTCAATGCCGCGATCTGGCTTTTAAGTCCGTATAAACTGTTTTTTTCGCGCGAAAGCGACCCGGTGCTGTTTTTTATCCTGTTTATACTGTTTTTTAATTTCAATATCGCCGTATTTTTTGCGGCGGTATTTTTCTCTACGGCGTTTAAAAATATATCCTGGTTTATTAAATAAATAAAAACGAAAGCCATAAGTATAATTAGGATAATTTTATTGGTTCTGAAGTATTCCGGTATCTTTTTTATCTCTTCGAGCGGTTTGATTCTCATTTTTTATTATTTTTTTTATTATTAAAGTCTATATTGCGTATATTTAAAACGGCTTTTAAATTAAAAGAATAAAAAGTATTGCCGCCTACAATCTTTCTCTTTGCTTCCGTAAGCGTTATTTTCGTAAACAGCCCCGTATTTTTAAGATTGCTTATATATGTTGAAATTCCTGACAGCGACACGCTGTTTCCGTTTATGGCTATAACTCCTTTTTCGAGAGTTAATCCGCTCATCCATACCCCGTCGGGAGATGCCGAAACAATCTCGCTTATCTTCTTATCCCATGCAACTTTAAGTTTTTCAAGGGAGTCTATTACCGCTATTTTTTTTTGTATCGTCTCCAAAAGAATTTTTCTTTTGCTTATTGCGGATTCGAATGTTTCGTTTAAAATGTTTTTTGTTTTAAGCATGGTCAACTGCTGATTTAGTTTCTGCAACCGGGTTTCTTTATAATTTTTATTAAGAACGGACACAAAATCCAATAAAACGATAAAGAGGAGATAGCCTGCGATTAAAAAATATACTACAAACCTTTTCCTGCTTTTTGCAATGCGGTTCTTGTCTTTAGCAGGCAATAAATTAATTCTGGTCTTTTCCGATTTTTTCTTTTTCATTTATTCTTAGATTCATCTATTGATAATCAATCCGAATGTGGTCCACATTTCTTCCAGCGGTTTGAAAAATTCATAATCTTCCGTTACATTGCGATTTTTTAGCATTTTGGATAAGTAAAAAGAATATTTTCCGGAGCTTATAAGATTCAGAATTGAAACCGAATATGCTCTAAAAGCCGTAGCCTCGGAAATCTTTGTGTCAAACCCGTTTTTACCGGAAAAAATGCCCGTTAAAATAATTCCGTCTATCGGAGGCAGAGATTTTCCGGCAAAGTAGAAATCCACGGTTCTTTTTATTTCATCCGATACAAGGTTTGAAGCTTCATCGTAAGTTTGATTTTTTAAGCTTGATACGTCTGCGGTTCTTTCGAAATTAATCGCATTATTTAATATTATGACTATTTTTATAGATTTATCGCCTATGTCGCAAAGCATAAGATGCCCAGTTCCTTTTTTGTTTATATACCTTATATTGTTGTAAATAGACACGGTTTTACATTCTATCGATTTTATTTTAATCCCCGACCTGTCGAATATTTCTTTAAAGTTTTTTATATCGTCCTCTCTTGAAGCAAATGCCGTAATGCATAGTGTAGCGTTTCCCGTTTCGCTTGCTGTTTCGTTTCCTGTCCCGTCCGTTTTTTCGGTATATATATAATCGAATACACACTGAGATATCGGAAAAGGAAGAAGTTTTTTAAGTTCGTATTCGACGGCGATTCTGAGGTCTTGTTCCGGCATATCCGGCAGAAAAAAATTAAAACTGTTCACCGAGTTTCCGTTAATGGAAGTTATTACATTTTTTCTGCCGATTTTATTTTCGTTCATAATTTTATTAAGCTCGGCGGATACGGAGCCGGTATCCTTGTAATCCAAGCCTTCAACGGTTGCATTGACAAAATTATTCAAGAAATAACCGCTTCTTTTTTTGAGGATTTCAAGTATTTTAAACTGGTTGTAATCAATTTCTACGGCGGTAAAAACCTTCATAAAATATGAAAATAATATGAAATTATATAAAATTCAAAATTTTTATATATCCGTTAAAAAATTCGAATATGATTCCGTCAACGTCAATTTTATTACCGGCAGTTAATCCTAAAATGTTTTCTGCGGCTCCGCGCCTGTTAAACATCATCGCTTTATGTTTTGTTTTGACGTTATCTCCCGAAGGAAATGACCCTGCTATATTTAAAGTAAAATAACAATTAGCCGGATTATTTTTTTTAGCCGCATTATTTTTAAACTCGCGCTTGTTAATATCCAAAAGCGTAATATTTCTGATTAAAAACTTCGGTTTTTCGTTAAGCGGTCCGCAGGGAGAAATTAATTTTATAACCTCGGAAAATTCTTTATCGGTTATGGAGTCCAGATCAATTTCTTCGTCGTATTCCGTTTCAGGCATCTCGCCGCTGACGGCAATGGCAGGCTTTTCGGAATTTTGCCGGACTTCAGCCTCAATATCCATGCCCGGCTTTGCGCTGTTTTGTCCGGTTTCTTCGGAAATATTTTTCTTGCAGTTTTTTAAAACCGCAGAAATAAAATCATCTATTTCTCCGTTCTTTTGCACGGTTAATCCGCAAGCCATTTTATGTCCGCCGAACTTTAAAAAAAATCGCTCGTAATTTTTTAAGAAAGCGTATATGTCGATATTGCCGCATGACCTTGCCGAACCGATATAAACATTTTCTTTAAATCCCGTAAGAAGCAGGACAGGTTTTTGCAAATAGTCCGACAGCTTCGAGGATACTATGCCTATTACGCCCGGATGCCATGATTCTCCTTTTAATATAACAATGGGGAGTGATTCTTCCTTGCCGGCTTTCTCTTTGATGAGGTTTATTGCATCGTTAAAGCAGGCGTCTTCAAGCATTTGTCTTTTTCTGTTGAATGATTCGAGCTCTTGGGCAAGAGCGAAAGCGGTTTTAGGGTCGTTTTGCGTTAAGAGTTCCACTGCAACGGCTGGATTGCCGACCCTGCCCGCGGCGTTTATTTTAGGCGCTATTTTCCATGCTATATCGGATTCGTCAATATTATCGAAATGCAGTCCGCATATGCGCCTGAGTTCTTTTATACCCGGTCTTTGTCCGGCGTTAAGTATTTGAAGTCCGTAACGCGTCAGCGTCCTGTTGTCTCCATACATAGGAACTATGTCGGCTACGATACCCAGGCATACGATATCCAGATAATTTTTCAGGTTGGGATATTCCTTCAGCAGACATTTTTTTACTAAATGTTTTCTGAGGGCGATGCCGAGATTGAAGGCAATGCCGACCCCCGGTAAAAATTTAAACGGAAATTTATCGCCTTTGCGTTTAGGATTCAGTATTGCAAAAGCGTCGGGCAAAATCTCCGTTTCTCCGTTTAAAGGAACTTCGTGGTGGTCGCATATTATTACGTCGATATTTTTGGATTTTGCATGCAGAACTTCTTTTGTTCCGGTAATACCCAAATCCACTGTTATCATCAGCGAGAGCGGTTTTGCACCGCTTTCTTCGATAAAGCCGCAAATTTCATTAATCGGCTCTATCCCCAGACCGTAACCGTCTTTTATTCTGTCGGGCAATTTATAAAAAATAGAAGAGCCGTCTTCTGCGCCGCCGTTTTGCTCTGGTTTTACGATTTTTTTTAATTCCCTTAAAAAGGAAACAAGGAAAGACGTTGCCGTAATTCCGTCAACGTCGTAGTCGCCGTATATACATATAGATTCGCCGTTTAACAGGGCGTCAGATATGCGGAGGACGGCTTTTTCCATATCCGATATAAGAAAAGGGTCGTTCAAATATTTAAGGGAAGGATTCAGATAATTGTCTATAAAAAAATCCAGAAGCGTTTTATCTCCGCGTGTAAAAATTTCGGAGTAGAAAGGGTCGAAATTTAACTGGGAAACTATTCTTTTTAAAATAAGTGATGAAGCGGTATTATTGAAATATACCGGAAGGCGTTCTTTTAAATATCGGTGGACATATTCTTTTTCCATATTTTAATTTTAAATTTATACACACTTTTCTTATACAAAATTTATTTGTAGTGATTCTCATTTAAAATAACCATAATAGGGCTTGCGATAAATATCGAGGAATATGTTCCTATTAATACGCCGAGCAATAAAGTGAAGGCAAAGTCGTGTAAAACTATGCCTCCTAAGAAAAACAGCGATAATACGACTAATATGACCGTCAGCGATGTAACGACTGTTCTTGTTAACACTTCGTTTATGCTTATATTGACTAGGTTTTTTAAATCGATATGCTTGGCTTTATCCGTTTCGGTTTTCAAATTTTCCCTTATTCTGTCGAAAACTACAACTTTATCAGTAAGCGAATATCCGGCTACGGTTAAAACGGCTGTTATAACCAAAAGCGTAATTTCCTTTTGAAATATAAAAATTACACCTAGGAGGGCAAGCACGTCGTGGGCTAATCCTATTGCCGCCGCAAGTCCGAACCTGAATTCAAACCGCCATGTTATATAAAGTATTATTGCTATAATAGATATGATAACGGCGATAATGGCATCTCTCGAAAGCCTTTTGCCCACTGAAGGACCAATCATTTCACTGCTTATGACTTTAGGCGGATTTTTCTTGAAAGCGTTCTTAACCGTTTGCTTAATTTTAGCAGTATATGCGTTCAGGTCTTTTGCTACGGCTTTAGTCTGGATTATAATATCGTTTTTGCCTTTAATTTTTACTAACTTTACGTCTTTGAAACCTGCAGGTATTAGGGCTTTTCTCACCGAAGCAATCGAAATTTTGTGTTTAAAAGACATTTCCACGGAAAGTCCGCCGGTAAAATCTATTCCTATTTTAGCAGTTCCGGCTAACATAGATATAATCTCGATCAGACCGAATATTAACAGAATAGACGATAAAACGAACGAATATTTTCTTTTTGCAATAAAATTATAATGGGTGTTTTTAATAAATTCCAATTTTCGGCTCCTAATAATAAATAATATAAATAATATTAAATACTCAGCTTATTAAGCTCTTTTTTATTTGATATCATATCGAATATAACCTTCGTGCCCACCAAAGAAGTGAACAGGTTTATCATTATGCCGAGAGAAAGAGTGACCGCAAAACCTTTTACGGGACCGGAACCGAAATAAAAAAGCACGGCGGCTGTAATAAGCGCCGTAACGTGAGAATCCAGAATGGTAAAAAAGGCTTTATTGTATCCGTTTTCTATAGCTATCACTACCGGTTTTCCGTCTCTCAGCTCTTCCCTGATTCTTTCGAAGATAAGAACATTGGAGTCCACCGACATACCTATAGTTAAAATAATTCCTGCTATACCCGGCAGGGTAAGAGTTGCCCCGAACAGTGAAAGCGCCGCCATAAGAAAAAGAACATTTTCTATCAGGGCAAAATCGGCTATTAAACCGGAAAGTTTATAATAAAATATCATAAATCCGATAACTAATATAGTTCCGACTACTGCGGCAAGGATACCGTCGTGGATAGAGTCAGCTCCGAGAGTCGGACCTACCGTATTATTCTGTATTATTTTTACCGGAGCGGGTAATGCTCCCGAGCGAAGAGCTATCGCAAGATTGTTAGCCTGCGCCATCGTAAACCTTCCGGAGATAGAAGCGTTTCCTCCGAGTATCGGTTCTTCTATAACCGGCGCGGAAATAACGTTGTTATCAAGTATTATGGCTAATCTTTTTCCTGTGTATTTAGTAGTGATATTTCCGAATTGTTTTGTTCCGCGGGAATTTAAAGAAACTCCGACGACAGGCTGATTATAGCGGTTCATTTGAACGTTTGCGCTTGATATGTCCGCGCCGCTCATTAACACCGCTTTTTTTATAAGGTAAGGTCTTTTTGAGGTTTTATGAGTAAACTTATTGAACGAGGTATGGTAAAGAATTTCGTCGCCTTTAGGTATTTTGCCGTTCAATGCCTCTGCTATGCTATGTTTATCGTCAACAAGCTTAAAAGTAAGTCTTGCGGTTTTTCCTATCAGTTTAACGGCTTGCTTCACGTTCTTTACCCCGGGCATTTCGACGACTATTAAGTCTTTTCCCTGGCGGGCTATTTTCGGAGAAACAAGACCAAACTGGTCTATCCTGTTTCTCATCACCTCTATTGCGCCGCTGACCGATTCTTTTTTATATGCCGCAAGGTCGGACGGTTTAAAATTTATTATCCCTCCTGATAACTGCAGAGAAACGTGATGATTTTTAAGGTAATTTTTAATTTCGGAAACCGCCTTTTTGCTTTTCATGAGATTTCCGCTTAAAACTATGCGGCCGCCGTTGAACGACAAATCTTTGCCGCTCCCGATATTTTTGCTTTCTATGAAAGACTTTATATCGGAGTAGTCTTTGTATAATTTTTCTTTTACGGCTTTATCGACCTCGACTTTTTCGACGAGATACACGCCGCCCTGAAGGTCTAACCCCAGATGCATTTCCGCATTTCCGATTACGGCTTTCCACCACCCCGGCGTATTCGGGTATATGGAAGGGATTATCGAAAAAAAAGATATAAAAATAAATACGGCTATTAAAATTACTCGAGTTTTAACCGGTTTCATCAATCTCCACCATAAAAGAAAATTAGACTTGTTAAATTTAAATTATAAAACAAATATTTTAAGAAAATATAGCATACTGCGGTTTAAAATTCTACCGTTTTTTTACTGTTTAGCAGTTTTCGCAGCGATGGCGCTTTTGGTAATTTTAATTTTAACGTCTTTTGCTATTTCTATCGTAAAAACCTGATCGGCTATACCGGTTATGATTCCGAAAATACCGCCCGTGGTCAGGACTTCGTCGCCTACTTTAAGGGATTCTATCATCTTTTTATGGTCTTTGGTCCTTTTTTGCTGAGGCAGTATCACCAAAAGATAAAAAATAACCACGATGGCAATAAGCGGCGCAAAATTCATTAAACTCGATTCCCAGCCTCCTGAAGCGGTTCCCGTGCCTGCCGCGGCTCCGGCGCTTGAAGCGGCATAGGCGTTTTTAACCGAGAACAGACTTGGTAAATTTGACAAACCGGATAAAATTTTCATACTTGCTCCTTTTTTTTAATTAGGAATTTTATTATTTATATTATATTTATATTATAAGAAAGTCAAAACAAAGATGAATAATTTTTGGAAAAATCGTAAAAACTGCCGTTTTCTATAGACCGTCTTATGCGCAGTATCAAGTTTTGATAGAAATGAAGGTTATGGACGGTCAAAAGCCTCTGCGCAAATATTTCTCTGCTCATAAAGGCATGGCGGACATACGCGGCGCTGAAGTTTGAACAGCAAAAACAGCCGCATTCGGGGTCAACGGCAAGAGTTTCGTATTTATACGAAGAATTTTTTATATTTACCGTTCCGCGCGATGTCCAGACAAAGCCGTTTCTTGCGTTTCTCGTGGGGAGGACGCAGTCAAACATATCGACGCCTAAAGATACTGCATTTACTATGTCTGAAGGCGTTCCGACGCCCATAAGGTAGCGGGGTTTATTTTCCGGAAGTTCAGATGCTGAAATTTCGAGCATCTTAAGCATAACTTCTTTCGTTTCACCGACTGCAAGACCGCCTATCGCATATCCGTCGGCATCCATGCCGGACATTATGCGGGCTGATTTTTCCCTCAAGTCTTCAAAAAAATTGCCCTGAGTTATAAGGAAGAGCAGTCTGCCGTTTTTTGCCGCCGTCTTGTTTTCGGAAGACAGACGGACGGATTCCCCGGCATTTTTTGCGACAATTGATTTTTCTGCCCATTTTAAAGTCGTTTCTAAATCTTTTTCCGCCTTTTCCCTTTTCGTGTCCGGTCCGGAAAAAACATCCAATTGCATCATTATATCCGAATCCAAAGTCTGCTGAATTTCTATTACGCGTTCCGGCGTAAAGAAATGTGTTTCGCCGTCTATGTGGGACATAAACTCTACGCCTTCGTCTTTTATTTTTGCGAATTTTGCAAGGCTGAAAATCTGAAACCCGCCTGAATCCGTTAAAATAGAGCCTTTATATCCGGTAAAGTTCCTCAATGAACCGAATTTTTCTATTACGCCTGTTCCCGGTCTTAAAAACAGATGATACGTGTTTGACAGCATAATTTTGAAGCCTTCGTCGTATATTTCGAAAGGCGACAGGGATTTTACGGTGCCTATGGTTCCCACCGGCATAAAAACGGGCGTTTCTATGATTCCGTTTTTAGTTTCGAGCAAACCAGTTCTTGCGGCGGTACGAGTGTCTTTGCTTATAATTTTAAATGCCATTGCCGTATATTCGATGTTATATTTTATATGTTATACAGATACATTGCGTCGCCGTAGCTGAACAGCGAGTATCCTTTATTTATAGCTTCTTCATAAATCGCCTTAGTTTTGTCTATTCCTATAAGAGCGCAAATCATAATGTAAAGGGACGATTTCGGCTGATGAAAATTAGTAATGAGATTTTTCGTTATTTTAAATTTATAGCCGGGATAAATATACAAGGAAGTATCCAGATTTTCGCAGGGAAAGATTTCGGCGCAGGCGCCCCCGCTTCCGTCGGACCTTGCTGAAGACTCTAAACATCTGACGGTAGAAGTTCCCGTCAATATTAGTTTATTGCCTGTTCTCAAAGCGTTATTTATCGCATTAGCCGTTTCTTCGGGAACAGAATATGTTTCTTTGTGTATGTTGTGTTCTCTTATGTCGGCAGTCCTTACCGGAAGAAAAGTCCCCAGCCCTATATTTAAAGAAACGGCTGTGAAAATTCCGCCCTTTTCTTTTATCCGGCTTATAATTTTATCGTCAAAGTGAAGACCTGCGGTAGGGGCTGCTACTGAAAATCCCGCCGAACCGTCTGCGTAAACAGTCTGGTAATATATATCGTCGGCTTCTTCAGATGCCCGTTTTATATAAGGAGGAAGCGGAATTAAGGCGCATTTGCCGAAGATATAATCATAATCCTGCTTAGATTTTATTAATATTTCGTAATTTCCGCCCCCGAAATTTTTAAGCGCCTCTATGGTTTTAGAAACTGCCTGCCGGCATTGAATAACCTGCTGTCCGCTTGCGTTGCTTGCGTTGCTTGCGTTTCTTGCGTTGCTCACATTGTTTGCGTTGTTTATGGCGTTTATTTCGTTTACCGCGATTTTTTCACCCTCCTTTATGGTTTTATGCGATTTCAGGATGGCTTTAAGTTTTAAAGGAAAGTATATTTTCGCAGGAAATTCGGTTATGAATATCTCTACTTTTCCGCCGGAAGCCCTTTGACCGAATATTCTGGCTTTTTTTACGTAAGAGCTGTTAACGGCCACGACATCTCCTTTATTTATAAATTCTGTTATTTCATAGAATTTTTTATGTTCGATTTTAAAATTCCCGACATCCACCGCAAGCAGTTTAGCCTCGCCTCTGTCAGTCCGGGGATATTTCGCAATCTGCTTTTCTTCAAATTTATAATCGAATAAATCTATATTCATACAGCCGTATATTATATAACAACTTTTTTTTTAAAGGTAGCTTAATTTGCAACCCCGGTCATGTCATTGCGGTTGTCATTGCGAGCGAAGTGTCATTGTCGGCGATGTTGTCATTGCGAGCGAAGCGAAGCAATCTCGCTTTAAAATTTCGTCATTGCGAATGAGATTGCTTCGTCGCTGACGCTCCTCGCAATGACAGGATGTTGTCATTGCGCAGCAACTACCGCTCCACAGAAACTATTTTAAAGAACGCTCCTCGCAATGACAGGATGTTGTCATTGCGAGCGAAGCGAAGCAATCTCGCTTTAAATTGCATCGGACACGTGGTCCGATATGTTTCGCTTGCAATGACTGGAGAATGCTTCGTCGTTAACGCTCCTCGCAATGACAAACAGGTAATTAATCTATACATTGTTTAACAACTTTTGCGGCAGTTATGGTAAAATAGAAGCCGTTAAAATAATACGGCGATTAAATTAATAAGGTAAATAAGGTATGGGTATTTTTATAACGCTTGAAGGGATAGACGGTTCGGGCAAGACGACTGTATCCAAAATACTTAAAGACAGGCTGGACATAGAAGGATACAGGGTGACGCTCATAAAGGAACCTACCGAAACTTTACTTGGAAAGTTTATAAGGAAAGAGATTCTCGGCGCGGATAAAGAAAATTCATCTTTTATGAAGCGGTTAGACGGAAAAACTTTTGCGATGGCCTCATTATTCCTTTTTTCCGCCGACAGAACCCTGCATATCGATGAAATAAAAGCGAAACTAAACATTTCGGATATTGTAATCTGCGACAGATTTATCGATTCTACATATGCATATCAGGCGGCGGGACTTAATAGTACGGATGAAGATAAAGAACTTAAAAATTTTATACTGAGCGTTAATGAATTTATTCTTAAACAAAAAAATTTTGCGATAGGCAGAACGTATATTTTTGATTTAGAGCCTGAGGCGGCATTAAACAGATTAAACGGAAGGGCGGATAAACTCGACGGTTTCGACAGCCGTTCCACGGATTTTTTTAATTCTGTAAGAAATAATTACTTATATCTTTCGGAAAAATATAAAAACAGGATTAAAATTATAGATGCTTCAGGTGTGCCGGAAAATATAGCGGGAGAGGTTGCCGATGACATTAAAAAGTTGGCGGGGAGCCTGCTTTAATGCAGTCGATATGTTTTTTTGCGGAAAGCATGAAGAGATAAAATAAATCGGATACCTTTTTGATACCTTTTTGAGGGATTAATTTATGGATGCAGACAATAAAAATTATAATTTTTCCGGTATTGCCGGACATAAAAAACAGATAGAGTTTTTAAAGAGTCTGTTCTTCAGCGGCAGAATGCCTTCCGGACTTTTATTTTACGGGCAGAAAAATATAGGAAAAAAGTTTACGGCATCCGCATTTGCGGCTTCGGTTTTATGCAGCGACTATAGGTCTTTTTCCGGCGAAGGGGGCGGACGGTCATCTCTGAATTTTTGCGGGAAATGTCCTTCATGCCTAAGTTTTTTAAACGGCTCAAGCCCCTGCTTTTTGCTTATAGAGCCTTCGGGAAGCGCCGTTAAAATAGAAAGCATTCATAAAATAGATTCATTTCTCGGCTTAACACCCGCTTATCCCGGATATAGATTTATTATTATCGACGAAGCCTCTTCCATGAACGCTTCTGCGGCAAACGCATTATTAAAAATGCTTGAAGAGCCGCCGGAAAAAACCGTCTTCATTCTGACGGCATCCGACACCGGCAAGCTTTTGCCGACCGTAGTATCGAGATGCCTTTTGCTGTCATTCAGTCCGATTCCCGACCAAGTTTTATCGGAAGTTTTTAAATCGGAATTTCCGGCTCTCTCAAACGAAACGCTAAAATTTTATTCTAAACTTTCGAGAGGCAGTTACTCCGCTTTTCGGGGGCTTGTCGAGGGTAAATACTTAGAGAAGAGAGATTTTTTAATAGATATAATTTTTAAAGAATTATTTGCGGAATATAAAAATAAGCCATATACCAGAAATCCTTACGATATATCCTCTAAATTTAATACTGCCGAGAAAGAAGATTTTGAATTAATTTTATTCATTCTCAGGGATATTTATATTTATAAGATGTTAAAAAATGAAAAATTATTATATAATGAAGATGTTGCCGACAAAATAAGGAAGTTTGCTTTAGATTCGCCGTTATCTTCTGAAGATATCCGGCATATGATAGAATCGACCGTGGAGCATATAGAAAAAATCAGCAGCTATAATTTAAACAAATCTATAGCATCCGATTCCTATTTTTCCGAGCTTTTGTCCCTTTAAAAATAAAGATATTTATAAATATTTATTGAACTTATTTGAATTATTTGAATTAAATCTGTTAAACTTTAGAACTTTTAAAAAAACTTTAAAAAATGAGAACGGCTGAAGTAAAAATACTTGAAATGGGTTATACATTGGAATGCCTTACTAAAATTCCGGAACTTTCCGTAAACGACAGAGTGCTTGTAGAAAAGAATAAAATTATTTATTTAGGAGCAGTTTCGGGAGAAGTCAAATCTTTTGATACCGCCGCCGGCGCGGCTGATAATTCTGCGCCGCGGCCGGACTGTTTTATAATAAGAAAGCTTTTTCCTTTTGAAACCGGCGAAAGATATTTGCGTTATCGGATAGAGGACGAAGGGTTTCATTTTTGCAGGAAAAATGCTGAAGAACTCAAGCTTGTAATGAAACTTCTCAGAGTTAAATATATGCCTTCCGAGAATAAATTAGTATTTTATTACAGTGCCGAGGAGAGGGTAGATTTCAGAGAGCTTGTGAAAATTTTAGCCGCGAGGTTTCATCTGAGAATAGAAATGCGCCAGATTAATATCCGCGACGAATGTAAAATTTTAGGAGGAATCGGTGTTTGCGGAAGAGTCTGCTGCTGCAATTCAATAGTAAGCGAGATGAATGCAGTAACTTCTAAAATTACCAAACTGCAATGTCAGAATACGAGCAAATTTGTCGGCTATTGCGGCAGACTTCTATGCTGTCTCGCTTTTGACCCGCCGATGCAGGGCGAGAATATCTGCGGCGATGAATATGCCGCCTCCGACGCGCCTAAAGAAGAAGAACCGTTTACGGAAACTGAAAACTGGGAAAAGAATAATACGGAAAATAATACGGAAAATAATACGGAAAATAATACGGAAACAGATGCCGTGAACGGGGGAACCCCGACCGGCGCTTTTAAGGACGGCGGTTATGAGAAATAACAATTGCGGCAGCGCCGGCAGCGGCAAAATTAAAGGATATTTTTACGTTACTACCCCTATATATTACGTTAATGATAAACCGCACATAGGTCATGCGTATTCCACTGTAATAGCCGATTCAATCGCCAGATTTAAAAGGCTTTCCGGCTATAAGGTTTTTTTTCTCACGGGAACCGACGAACACGGCTTAAAAATAGAAAAAGAAGCCGGTTCGAGAGGCATAACTCCTATAGAACTTGCCGATTCGGTGCATATTAAATTTAAAGAGCTTTTCGGCGCCCTTAATATTTCATATGACAGGTTTATCAGGACTACCGATGCCGACCATATAAGAACCGTGCAAACCGCTTTCAAAAAATTATTGGAAAACGGAGACATATATCTGTCCGAATTTGAAGGATGGTACTGCACTCCATGTGAAACTTTTCTGACCGAAAAGGCTCTTGCAGAAGGAAAATGTCCCCAGTGCGGAAGACAGGCGTCTAAAGTCAAGGAAGAAAGCTATTTTTTAAAATTAGAAAAATACGAAAAAAGGCTTCTGGATTATATCGAAAGCAATCCGGAATTCATAAAACCGGATTCTAGGAAAAACGAGGTTTTGTCTTTTATCAAAGAAGGGCTGAAAGATTTAAGCATTTCCCGCACGTCTTTTAAATGGGGGATTCCTGTGCCGGGTGACGATAATCACGTTGTATATGTCTGGTTTGACGCTCTTCTGAACTATTTGACCGGGATAGGATACGAAGATTATATCGGCGGCAAAAATGATGATTTTACGGGCTTTTTTAAATCCGTCAACCATATAGTAGGAAAAGATATTCTTAAATTTCATGCGGTTTACTGGCCTATTATGCTTTTTGCTTTGGGACTCGAACCTCCTAAAACCATACTTGCTCACGGCTGGTGGCTTATGGACAGCAGAAAAATGTCAAAGTCCATGGGAAACGTTATAGACCCGGTTGATTTAATAGACAAATTTGGTCCCGACCCGCTCAGATTTTATCTTTTAAGCGAAATAACGCTCGGATTGGACGGCGACTTTAACATGAACAATTTTGTTACGAGATATAACTCAGGGCTTGCCAACGATTTGGGAAATTTAGTTTCGAGAACAACTGCGATGTTAGATAAATATACCGGAGGTATTATTCCCGGGGTAGAAATTTCGGAAGATGCCGCTGTTTTAAAAAGCGTTTACGCTCTTTTAGGCGGTTTAGTGGCAAGATACGGCGATTACGATTTTGCAAAGATTCTGGAAGATATATTCAGGTTTATAAACGCCGTCAATAAATATATAAATGATTCCGCCCCTTGGAAATTAAATATCGAAGACCCGGAAGAAAAAACTGTTTTGTTAAAAATACTGAAAACCGCCGCAGTTTCTATTTATTATATATCGTATCTGATTTACCCGTTTATGCCTGAAACGTCAAAAAAAATTAACGGCATATTAAATATAAAGCCGTTCGATTCTGACGGTTTTTCCGTGCTTCCGGAAGATTTGGAGGCTCATTGCGGGAAACTATTTAAAGACGGATGCCGCATATCGGAAAAAGCAGGAATTCTGTTTCCGAGAATAAAATTAGAAGAATAAATAAAAATTGATAAAAAATTAATAGAAAATGATAGATTCCCACTGCCATCTCGAAATGCCGGAGTTTGACGCGGATTTCAAAGACGTTCTTGCCAGAATGTCCGAAAACGGCGTAACCCATGCCGTTTCAATCGGTTCTTTGGCGCAGAACGAAAGGATTGAAAAAACCGTAGAGATAGCAAATTCGCATGATTTTATCTATACCACGCTTGGAGTTCATCCGAAAAGCCCTTATAAAGACCTCGAAAGCATATCGGAACTGTTTGAAAAATATTATTCAAAAAATAAAAAAAAGATTGTTGCCGTCGGAGAAATAGGATTGGATTATTTCCTGCCCAATTTTTCAAGCGAAGAATTAGAAAAAACGAAAATAAGGCAGAAAGAATTATTTAAATTTCAGCTCGGACTTGCGTCCGCAAACAGACTTCCGGTTATAGTGCACATAAGAGATGCTTATGAAGACGCAATAAATATTTTAAGAGAATATACGCGGCAGGCGGACGGTTTTTTCGGCGGCGTTATTCACTGTTTTTCCTCGGTCGAACGCGATATAGCGGACGAATTTATAAAAATGGGTTTTTTTATATCGTTTTCAGGAAATATAACATATAAAAAAAACGACGGTTTAAGAGCCGTCGCAAGAGAAATTCCCGGCGAAAAGATTCTTATAGAAACGGACAGCCCGTATCTTGCTCCCCAATCCTTCAGAGGAAAAAGAAACGAACCGTCTTATGTCCGTTTTGTTCTGGATGTGATTGCCGGATTAAAGGGAGCAGGAACCCAAAGATTTGACGCATTAACCGTCCAGAATACCGTAAATCTGTTTTCTCTCGAAGGCGTAACCGGTTTTTATCCGGGTGTTGCATACAAAATCAGAAATTCGGTTTATATAAACCTTACGAATAAATGCACCAACAGATGTGTGTTCTGTCCGAAATATCAGGGAGGCAAAACTGATTTTTTCGTGAAAGGATACAATCTGGAATTAAAAAAAGAACCGTCGGCAGACGAAGCAGTTTCATCGGTTTTCCGCTATTATAATTTTAACGAAGTCGTATTTTGCGGATTAGGAGAACCTACCTTAAGGCTGGAAACCCTTAAGGAAACAGCTAAGACAGTAAAAGCCGCATCGGAAACCGCATCCGGCGGCATAAAAATCCGGCTTGATACAGACGGGCTTGCCAACGCAGTTTACGGACGCAATATAGCCGCAGAACTCGAAGGGCTTATAGACAGTGTAAGCATAAGTCTTAACGCTCAGAACAGCGAGCTTTATAATACTATTTGCGAACCGCATATAACAGGAAAAGGAATCGATGCATATGCTTCCGTTCTCGATTTCATTAAAGAATCTAAAAAGCGGATACGAAACGTCACGGTGACTGCAATAGATCTGCCGGGAGTCGATACCGCCTATATCGAAGAGCTTGCAAAAAAACTCGGAGTCGGTTTTAAGCTGAGGCATTATAACGATGTAGGTTGATACATGCAGGTCAATAGACGCAGGTTGATACATGCAGGTCAATACATGCAGTTGATAAACGTCGGTTAATATAAATCAGTTAATTGTGAGTTAATGCAGTTTGATTTTTTAAACAAATATATATAATATATTTCAACGGGTATTTGTTTTTAATTCCCCTTTTTTAAAGGGGTGAAAGCGAGATTGCTTCGTCGCTATCGCTCCTCGCAATGACTATAGAAGGAGGTTTTTGCTTTTAATTCCCCTTTTGTAAAAAAGGGGTGGCATTTTTGCCTGCTATGCAATGATGGAGTTTTTGTTTTTAATTCCCCTTTTGTAAAAAAGGGGTGGCATTTTGCCTTTCTTTAGAAAGGCAAAATGACGGGGTATTTATAATAAAATAAATAAAATAAATAAAATAAAACATTCAATAAAAAAATATATGGAAAAAATTTTAGTTTCCGATATAAAAGAAAATCAAAAAGTAGATTCGATATTTCTTGTTAAAAGCAAATCGCAGGCTACCGGAAAAACAGGAAAACCTTACGTTTATTTAAAATTAGCAGATAAAACCGGAGAAATAAAAGGCTATATATGGGATAACGCAGAAAAATTAGCCACTTTGTTCGATACCGGAGACATCGTAAAGGTGAAGTCTAAAACTTCTATTTTTCAGAACGAATTACAGCTTGGTATTTCCGAAATAGAAAAGGTCGAATACGGTATGCTTGACCACGACATGGCGGCGTTATTCTTTAAATCTTCCAAAAATGATGCAGAATCTATGCTTCAAGAGCTTAAATCTGTTTTAAAAGAAAACTTGACCGACGAATATATTATAAAACTTACCGATAAATTTTTTGAGGATGAAACTTATATAAAACTCCTAAAAACTCTTCCCGCCGCAAAATCGATACATCATGCCTACATAGGCGGATTGCTGGAACACACGCTAAGCATGATGAAAATAGGCGTTTTTCTTTCCGGTCATTACGGCAGGTATATAATAAAAGATATTCTGTTAGCGTCTATATTTCTTCACGATGCCGGAAAAACCGAAGAGCTGAGAATTAAGAACAACGTTACGGAATATTCCGATGAAGGAAGGCTTATAGGACATATAGTTCTTGGCGCGGAAGCCGTAAATAAAAAAATAGCGGAAATCCCCGGTTTTCCCGAAAATTTAAAACTGCTTCTGCTTCATTGCATAATTTCGCATCACGGGGAACTGGAATACGGTTCGCCTAAAAGACCTAAAACACTCGAGGCTTTTCTTCTGCATTATATAGACAATATGGATTCTAAAGAAAGCCAGTTTGCCGATTTTATGGATAATAATAATACCCCTTGGAGTCAGTATTCAAAACCGTTAGACAGATATATGCTTAACTCCGGATTATTTTTGTCGGGAGTTTTATAAGTAATAAAATACTAAATAAAATACAATATAAATGGAATTAAAGGCATTTATTATAAATACCCCGTCATTTTTGCCTTTCGAAGAAAGGCAAAAATGCCACCCCTTTTTTACAAAAGGGGAATTAAAGACAATGACACAGTCCTGTCATTGCGAGGAGCGTTAGTCAATATCCTGTCATTGCGAGGAGCGTTAGCGACGAAGCAATCTCGCTTTTACAAAAGGGGAATTAAAAACAAAAACTTCGTCATTGCATAGCAGGCGGATTGCTTGGCTGAAAGTTTCCCTTGCTAAAATAATTGATATATTATAATATTTAAGCTTGGCTTGATATAGTTTTAATATAGTTTCACTAAGGTATCCATGGTATATAAGATGCGTAAGATCATAGATATAT
>Ga0207433_10003686_pt1 | contig 29112 bp, 22 predicted proteins | sample YelNatPaOPGAMG01_FD_187559 | JGI IMG/M metagenome (GOLD analysis project Ga0207433, IMG submission 187559) | Hot spring thermophilic microbial communities from Obsidian Pool, Yellowstone National Park, USA - OP-RAMG-01 (SPAdes) (version 3) | ecosystem: Environmental > Aquatic > Thermal springs... | reverse complement strand
TGCAGCTTGAGGGCTTGCAAACCCTCTGCGATACTGTCCCGACTCGGCTGTCCGCTGTGGCACGCTGAGTACCGTGTAGCTCAGCCTGTCCGGGCTGTGGACTTACACCACGCGGTGGGACGCGACCTGCTGCTTGCCGCCTCGGTTTCCCCTGGGCTGTGCGCTGAAGCCGCGCGGCCAACGCTGCACAGAGGGCCGTTTGCCATCCTCGGCGACGCCTTCGCCGCGGCCTGAATCTGCAGACGCTTGAAGCCGGACTGCATGCGCAGGCGCCAAGCGGACGGTTTTTCAGCGCCATCGGCCTGCAGAACACCCTGCACCGCATGCGTGGGCATTCGTCGACCAGGCCCTGCCCTACCCCATGCTGTTGGCGGGCGGTCTGCGCGGTGAGGACCTGCAGCTCAACTGGCTCGCGCCGCAGGCCGGTGCCTGGCACCAGCGGCTGGGCGCCAAGGGCCTGCAGTCCGACAACGCGGGCGTGGCGGCGCAAACTGGTCATGTCACCGGCTACCGCACCACCAGCGGACGGTGAACATTGCGATGCGCGGCAGCGCTTCCCGCAGGTGTGGACCGCCTTCGCTAAGGTGGACTGAGCGCTCTGCGAAGTTTTGCGCCCCGCCCGATCAAACCCTGCGCTGCACGCGACAGAACAGTGCCTTCTACGCCCTGCAACGCACCAGCCTGGTGGCCACCTGGAACCTGGACCCGCATCAACGTCTGTGCCTGCAGGTCTCTCAGCGCCCGCGTGCCGGTGGCTGAAGACATCAACGGCGACGGCCGCTATGACGCGGTGCGCAAGAGCTTCCATCAGGTGTTTCTGCCACATCAGATCAGCTATGGCGGCACGCACGGTCCAGCGCACTGACAACCGTTGCCCACCCCGCATGGGGTGTACCGAGATGTGATCACCGGGTCACAAAGGGACGTCTCCGGGCGGGCACGGTAGCTGGCAGCCCCCCGTGAATCCAGACTGCCCAGCGGGTCGTAAGGTAAGGAAACACCTCCACCCCCAGACCCTTCCGCCATGCCCTTTGTCCAAGCCGCACATCTGTCCAAGCGCCTGTTCGTCGCCAGCCTCGCCCCACTGCTGGTCGCCTGCTCGCCGGTGGCGATGATCGACCGCCTCACGCCGACCGACACCTACGCTTTTCGCGGCGACATCGCCTACGGTCCCGCGGCGAGGCAACGTCTCGACATCTACCGGCCGCTGGCAGCAGCGGGCGGCGCGCCAGTGGTGGTGTTTTTCTACGGCGGCAGCTGGACCAGCGGCAATCGCGCCATGTACCGCTTCGTCGGCGAGGCACTGGCGGCACGCGGCATCGTCACCGTGATCGCCGACTACCGCCTCTATCCCGAGGTGCGCTACCCAGACTTTTTGTACGACTGCGCCCGCGCCGTGGCCTGGACGTTGCGGCACGCTGCGCAGTTTGGCGGCGACCCGCACCAGCTCTACCTCATGGGCCACAGCGCCGGCGCCTACAACGCCGCGATGCTGGCACTCAACCCGCACTGGCTGCACAGCGTGGGCCTGCAGCGCGCCGACCTGGCTGGCTGGATCGGGCTGGCCGGCCCCTACGACTTTCTGCCTATCACCGACCGCGAGGTGCAGCCGGTGTTCGACCATCCCGACTATCCCCCGGGCTGCATGCCGATCGACTCCGTGCGCGACGACCGCGTGCCGCGTACCTTTCTCGGCGCAGCGCGGGCGGACAGTCTGGTGAACCCGCTGCGCAACACCGTGCAACTCGCGAACGCGCTCCGTGCCCACGGTGCGCAGGTCACGCTGGAGCTCTACACCGGCGTCAACCACCAAACCCTGATCGGCAGCTTCGCCGCGCCGCTGCGCTGGATGTCCCCAGTGCTGGGCGACGTGGTGCGCTTTGTGCGTGCGGCGGCGTCGGTTTGCGCAGCGCCAGCGGGCGCGACGAGATTGGCCCAGCCGTGAGCCTGCAGCACGGTGGCGTCGAGTGCGTAGTGCAGTTCGCGCAGCACGGCCACCAGTCCGGCGTGTGCAGGGCGCACTCCTCGGGTTGAGCGCGCGGCTTGCGCGCAGCGCGGCGCGGGCCAGATCGGCCAGGCGGATGCGGTGGCTGCGCGGGTCGGGAAACGGGGTTGACGGGGCGCCGCTGTGGGTGAACTCGTCATCGACCTCGATCACTTGACCGACATCGGCCACCAGCATCAGCGGCGGGCGCCCATCGGCGGCACGTTCGGCACACTCCAGCGCGCGGGCGAAGTTCTCGGCCAGCGCGCTGGCGCGCAGCATCCCGTCGTCGAAGCGGAGGGTGTCGCTTGCGGCGCGCAGTTTTTTGACTTCGAGCACGAAGGCGCCGCGGCGGCAGCCGTCGATACGACCGGGACCGCTGCGGCCATCGCAGTGGCGAAAAGTGCCCGGGCGCTCGAACATGTCGTCCTGCTCGGGTGTGGGATGCGGGGGCACCTCGATCAGCTCGCACGGCTCGCGCACAAAGCTCTGCGCGGTGCACAGCTCGGAGGCGGCCACGCCGCTCCATTGGGCGATGAAGGCGGCGGCATGGTGGTCGTCAGGCTGCCACTGCAGGCACGGCACCCAGATGCGCGCGGACTGCGCGACGGTCAGACCACCGCCGCCGGCGCGCGCGGCAACCAGCGCATCAGCGCGGCCAGCAGCAGGCCGTAAAGGGGCAGGATGCCCAGCGCGGCCATGATGAGCTTGACCGCGTAATCGACCAGCGCGATTTCCACCCAGTGCGCTGCCATGAACGGGTCGGTGCTGGCGTAGAAGGCGATGGAGAAGAACAGCACACTGTCGACCAGATTGCCCAGCACGCTCGACGCAGCCGGGGCCAACCACCAGTGGCGGCTGCCAGCCAGGGTGGCGCGCAGACGCGAGAACACCAGGATGTCGAGCATCTGCCCCACGGCGTAAGCGATGAAGCTGCCCAAGGCGATGCGGAACACGAACAGGTTGAAACCGCCCAGCGCCGCCCAACCGGCGAACACGCCGTCGTGAAACAGCACCGAGATGACGTAGGACAGCACCAGCGCGGGCAACATCACCCAGCGCACCACGCGCCGCGCCGCGCTGGGGCCGAGCAGCCGCGCGGTGAGGTCGGTGGCCACATACACCAGCGGAAAGCTGAACGCGCCCCAGGTGGTGTGCAGGCCCAGCAGGGTGACCGGAAACTGCACCAGATAGTTGCTGGCGATGATGATGGCGACGTGCAGCGCGGCCAGGGCGGCAACGACACCACGCTGACGAGCTGCACTCAGATAGAGCGTGGACAACATGGACGACCTTTTTAGTTGAGCGGTGGGTAAGGGAACCACCGGGCGACAGACCATGCGCTTGCAGTCTGTCGGATAAAAGAAGGCAAGATTCTATGGAAGTGGCGCACCGCTATGGGCGCTGCGCGTCAAGGCAACGCTGGATCAATACCGCCCGAGGACCGACTGACCGAAGCCCTGCAACGGTCCCAGGGGATTGCGCGTGACCTCGGTCTCGGAAATCTCTGGCTGTCCGCCCCAGAGCTTGTAGACCACGCGGTCGTTCACCACCAGCAGCAGCATGTTGAAGCGCCAGCCGGTCGTGAGAGTTTCGCGGCGGAAATCGAGAAAGTCGAGCCAGAAATTGCCTACCCGCTTGCGGTCGATGTGGCGCTGGTCGATTTCAAAGCCGCGGCAAGCGGTCTGCGCCTGCATGCAGTCGCGGATGCCGGGGTCGAGTGCGATGTCGTTGCCCGATGGCGGCAACAGCCGCCGCACGATGTCGGCGTAGTTCAGAATAGTGATGTTGGGCGTGACCAAAGGGTCGATGCCCTGCTCGCGCAGCTGCGCAATGGTGGTGACATAGGGCTGAATGCGCTCGAACGCGGCGTGCGCTTGATGGAAGTCGCTCCAGGGCTTGCCGGTTTGCGCTTCCCCGCGCGGCAGCAGGGACGCGCAACCGCCCAGCAGCAGTGCCAGACACAGGCCGGCCAACCCGATGAGGCGGCGCAAGATGGGGAGCGGTTCAGGACGATGAAGGAATGCGCGGCACATGCGGCAAGTGTATGACTGAGCACCCTTAAAATCGCCTGCTTTGCGTCAAGACGCGCGGTGCGCTGCGCCCGCCTGACGCCACATGTCCAACCGCGGCAGGCTGCCGCGCCCCAGCCCATCCCCATGACCGAACTCGCCAAATCGTTTGAGCCCCACAACATCGAAGCCCGCTGGACGCAGCGCTGGGAGGAACTGGGTGTGTTCGCCCCCACGCTAGACGCCGCCAAGCCGTCGTTCTGCGTGCAACTGCCGCCGCCCAACGTCACCGGCACGCTGCACATGGGCCATGCGTTCAACCAGACGGTGATGGACACGCTGGTGCGCTATCACCGCATGCAGGGCGACAACACGCTGTGGGTGCCGGGCATGGACCATGCGGGCATCGCCACGCAAATCGTGGTGGAGCGACAGTTGCAGGCGCAGGGCATCAGCCGCCACGACCTGGGACGCGAGGCCTTCGTGCAAAAGGTTTGGGAATGGAAGCGGCAATCGGGCAACACCATTGCCGGGCAGATGCGCCGCATGGGCGACTCGGTGAGCTGGGCGCACGAATACTTCACCATGGACGCCAAGCTCTCTGATGTTGTCGTCGAAACCTTCGTGCGGCTTTATGAAGAGGGCCTGATCTACCGCGGCAAACGGCTGGTGAACTGGGATCCGGTGCTCAAAAGCGCGGTCAGCGATCTGGAGGTGGAAAGCCAGGAGCACGACGGCTTCATGTGGCACATCCTCTACCCGTTCAGCGACGGCCCGATCGACGGTGTGCGCGGCATGCACATCGCCACCACCCGCCCGGAAACCATGATGGCCGACGGCGCACTGGCGGTGCACCCTGACGACGAGCGCTACGCCAAGTTCATCGGCAAATTCGTCGACCTGCCGCTGTGCAACCGCAAGATTCCCATCATTGCCGACAGCTTCGTCGAGCGCGACTTTGGCTCGGGCTGCGTGAAGATCACCGGCGCGCACGACTTCAACGACTACGCCTGCGCGCTTCGGCACGACATTCCGCTCATCACCATCTTCACCGACGACGCGCACATCAACGACAACGGCCCCGCGCCATATCAAGGGTTGGACCGTTACGCCGCGCGCAAGGCACTGCTGCGCGATCTGGAAGCTGGCGGCTATCTGGAAAAGGCGGTGCCGCACAAGAACATGGTGCCCGTCTGCACCCGCACCGGCCAGATCGTCGAGCCCATGCTCACCGATCAGTGGTTCGTCGCCACCACCAAACCCGGCGCGGATGGCAAAAGCATTGCGCAAAAAGCCATCGACGCCGTGGCCAGCGGCGAGGTGAAGTTCGTGCCCGAGAACTGGGTCAACACCTACAACCAATGGATGGGCAATATCCAGGACTGGTGCATCTCGCGCCAGCTCTGGTGGGGCCACCAGATCCCGGCCTGGTACGGCGAAAACGGCGAGATTTTCGTCGCCCGCCACGAAGCCGAGGCACGCGACAAGGCCACCGCCGCAGGTTACAACCGCACGCTCACCCGAGACCCGGATGTGCTCGACACCTGGTATTCCTCGGCGCTCGTGCCGTTCTCCACCCTGGGCTGGCCCGCGCAGACCAAGGAAATGGACCTGTTCCTGCCATCGAGCGTGCTGGTCACAGGCTTCGACATCATTTTCTTCTGGGTGGCGCGCATGATCATGATGACCACCCACTTCACCGGCAAGGTGCCCTTCCGCCATGTCTACATTCACGGTCTGGTGCTCGACGCCCACGGCAAGAAGATGAGCAAGAGCGAAGGCAATGTGCTCGACCCGGTTGACCTGATCGACGGCATCGCCCTTGGCCTGCTGCTGGACAAGCGCACGACTGGCCTGCGCAAGCCCGAAACCGCCCCGGCTGTGCGCAAAGCCACCGAAAAAGAGTTCCCGGATGGCATTCCCGCCTACGGCGCCGACGCGCTGCGCTTCACCTTCGCCTCCATGGCCACGCTGGGCCGCAACATCAACTTCGACACCAAGCGCTGCGAGGGCTACCGCAATTTCTGCAACAAGCTGTGGAACGCCACGCGCTTTGTGCTGATGCAGGTCGATGGCCTGAATGACTTCGACCGTGGCATGGGCCAGTGCAACGACAACAACAACCCCCACGCTCGCTCTGAGGGCTCGCTGCCCCCCGAGGGGGTAGTCGCCACCTTGGGACGGCCCGGCGGTGGCAACTGCGGCCCCGACGGTTATATGCATTTCAGCGCCGCAGACCGCTGGATCGCCTCGCAACTGCAGCGCACCGAGCAGCAAGTGGCGCAGGGTTTCGCCGACTACCGGCTGGACTTCGCCGCACAGGCGATCTACCAGTTCGTCTGGGACGAATTCTGCGATTGGTACCTGGAAATCGCCAAGACACAGATCGCCAGCGGTACGCCGCAGCAACAGCGCGCCGCGCGCCGCACTTTGGTGCGCACGCTGGAGACCGTGCTGCGCCTGGCCCACCCCATCATGCCCTTCATCACCGAGGAGTTGTGGCAGAGCGTGGCGCCGCTGGCCGGACGCGGCGGCCACAGTCTGGCCGTGGCGCCCTATCCGCAGGCACAGCCCGAGAAGATCGACCCGGCCGCGGAAGCCGAGATCGCCGCGTTCAAGCAACTCGTCGAGGCCTGCCGCAATCTGCGGGGTGAACTCGGCGTGTCGCCCGCGCAGCGTCTGCCGCTGCTGGCCTGCGGCGACGTGGCGCTGATCGAGCGCCACCGCCCTGCCCTGCAGGCACTGGCCAAGGTGTCGGACATCCAGCTTTTTGCCGACACGGCCGACTGGAAGTCGGCCACCCAGTCTGCGCCCACCAGCGCCCTGGGAGAAACCCAGTTCGCCTTGTTTGTTGAAGTGGACCGCGCCGCAGAACGCGAGCGGCTGGGCAAGGAAGTGCTGCGGCTGGAGAACGAAATCGCCAAGGCGAACGCCAAGCTCGCCAATTCCAGCTTTGTCGATCGCGCCCCTGCGGCCGTGGTGGAGCAGGAACGCGGTCGACTGCGCGATTTTGGCGCTGCGCTGCACAAGGTGCAGGAACAGATCGCCCGCTTGGGCGACGCTTGAACGCCGCGTATCACACGCCGCCTGCGCACACGCGGGCGGCTGGCACTGCGCGGCATTCGCGCCTCGCAGGCGTTGCGCTTGTCAATCAACTGTCAGCGCAACTTAACTGGCTTTGGAAAATTCGTGAATTTTCCTGATGCATCGGCCTGCCTATAGTGTTTGTTTTCGGATCAACAGCTTTGCATATATAGCAAAAGTTAGATCTCCGAAGTTCATCCACTCAGGAGCCCAGCATGGATCAATCCGCACGTTACGCCGATCTCTCAATCAAGGAAGAAGACCTGATCAAAGGCGGCAAACATATCCTCGTCGCCTACAAAATGAAGCCGAAAGCCGGTTACGGCTATCTCGAATCCGCTGCGCATTTCGCCGCCGAATCGTCCACCGGCACCAATGTCGAAGTCTCGACCACTGACGACTTCACCAAGGGTGTGGACGCGTTGGTCTACCACATCGACGAGGCCACCGAGGACATGCGGATCGCCTACCCGATCGATTTGTTCGATCGCAATGTCACCGACGGCCGCTTCATGCTGGTGTCCTTCCTCACTCTGGCCATCGGCAACAACCAGGGCATGGGCGACATCGAGCATGCCAAGATGATCGACTTCTATATGCCCGAGCGCTGCATCCAGATGTTCGACGGCCCGGCCACCGACATCTCCAACCTGTGGCGCATCCTCGGTCGTCCGATCAAGGACGGCGGCTACATTGCCGGCACCATCATCAAGCCCAAGCTTGGCCTGCGTCCCGAGCCCTTCGCACAAGCGGCCTATCAGTTCTGGCTGGGTGGCGACTTCATCAAGAACGATGAGCCCCAAGGCAACCAAGTGTTCTGCCCGCTGAAAAAGGTCCTGCCACTGGTCTACGACGCCATGAAGCGCGCGCAGGACGAAACCGGCCAGGCCAAGCTGTTCTCCATGAACATCACCGCCGACGACCACTACGAAATGTGCGCCCGCGCCGACTATGCACTGGAAGTCTTCGGCCCGGATGCCGACAAGCTGGCCTTCCTGGTGGACGGCTACGTCGGTGGTCCCGGCATGGTGACCACCGCCCGCCGCCAGTATCCGGGCCAGTACCTGCACTATCACCGTGCCGGTCACGGCGCCGTGACCTCGCCTTCCGCCAAGCGTGGCTATACCGCCTTCGTACTGGCCAAGATGAGCCGTCTGCAGGGGGCTTCGGGCATTCACGTCGGCACCATGGGCTACGGCAAGATGGAAGGTGAAGGCGACGACCGCAACATTGCCTACATGATCGAGCGCGACGAATGCCAGGGCCCGGTCTACTACCAGAAGTGGTACGGCATGAAGCCCACCACCCCCATCATCTCCGGCGGCATGAACGCGCTGCGCCTGCCCGGCTTTTTCGAGAACCTGGGCCATGGCAACGTGATTAACACCGCCGGTGGCGGCTCTTACGGCCATATCGACAGCCCAGCGGCCGGTGCCATCTCGCTGCGCCAGTCGTATGAGTGCTGGAAGGCCGGGGCCGACCCGATCGAGTTCGCCAAGGAGCACAAGGAGTTCGCACGTGCGTTCGAATCCTTCCCGGGCGACGCCGACAAGCTATACCCCGGCTGGCGCGAAAAACTCGGCGTGCACAAATAAGCCCGCTCAGCCGAGCACCCCGCTACGGCGGGGTTTGTTTTTTGTTTTCCGATGGAACATGCCGTGATCGACCAAGAACAATATCTGATTCGTGCCGAACCGTTTTATCAGCCTCAAAAGCGGGAAGTCGCGCTGTATGAGGCGGCTTACCGCAGGCGCCTGCCGGTCATGGTCAAGGGGCCCACTGGCTGCGGCAAGTCGCGCTTCATCGAGTACATGGCCTGGAAACTCGGCAAGCCGCTGATCACCGTGGCCTGCAACGAGGACATGACCGCCAGCGACCTGGTGGGTCGCTACCTGCTGGAGGCCAACGGCACGCGCTGGCTCGACGGCCCGCTCACCACAGCGGCGCGCATCGGCGCAATTTGCTATCTCGACGAGGTGGTCGAGGCCAGGCAGGACACCACGGTGGTCATCCACCCGCTCACCGACCATCGCCGCATGCTGCCGCTGGACAAGAAAGGCGAACTTCTGCCGGCCCACCCGGATTTTCAGCTGGTGATCTCGTACAACCCCGGCTATCAGACCCTGATGAAGGATCTCAAGCCCTCGACCAAGCAGCGATTCACCGCGTTTGATTTCGACTACCCCGAGGCCGCGCTGGAAGCGCAGATCCTGACGCGAGAAACCGGGCTGGATGTTGCGATGGCAGAGCGTCTGGTGTCCATCGGCGCAGTGGCACGCCGCCTCAAGGGCCATGGCCTTGACGAGGGCATCTCCACCCGGCTGCTGGTCTATGCCGCCTCGCTGATCCAGGACGCGGTCGATCCGCGCGACGCTTGCCAGATGGCGCTGGTGTCTCCGGTCACCGATGACGCCGACATCCGCGCAACACTCGAACACGCCATTACCGCGACCTTTGGCTGAGCATCACTCCATGTCCGAGTCCGAGAGTGCCGACACCCGCCAAGCCCTGCTGCAGCATGCCTGGCAGCGCCTGGACACCCGTTTTGCGCAAGTCGAGTCCGTGTTCGACGGACTGATGGAGGGCGCGCTGGCGGTGTTCGCGCAGGACGCGTTTGACGCCTACCTCGACGCCGCCCGCCAGATCGGGAAGCTGGGCCGCGGCGCCGAGCCCATGCTGATTTTCATGGAAGAATGGCCCGAGACCGCCCAAGTGCTCGACCAGCCAGACGCTGCGCTGGCCAAGGTCATGACCTTTGTGCATCGCATGCAAAAGTCGCCAAACGGCCGCGCGATCGCTGCGCTGCTGCAAACCCTGGCGCCGGTGGCGCGGCGGCTGCAGTCGGCGCAGCAATTGCAGGAGTATCTTGACATCGCGCTGAACCTGATGGAGCGCACCACCGGCTCCATCCACGGCCATCACGCCACGTTTCCAAGCCCCGGACTGCCAGACTTTTTTGCACAGGCGCCCGCCCTGCTCGATCAATTGACTTTGGCTGGACTGGCCAGCTGGGTGGACTACGGCATACGCAATTACGCCACCCATCCCGAGCGGCAGAAAGACTATTTCAGCGTGCAATCGGCGGACAGCCGCGCCGTGCTGCAGCGCGAACGCCACGGCACCCTGCTGACGGGGGTCGAGCGCAAGCTTGATCTCTACTTGCGCGGCCTGTGGCAAGACAGCGCCATGTTGATTCCCTATTCCACGGGGTTTGATCAACTTCGTCAGCCTGTGCCGTATTTCGACGCCCTTGGCATTCGCCTGCCCGATGTGTACGACGACGCGCCCGGCGTCAGCGGCCTCGACCGCTATCGCACGGCTCTCGCCCACATGGCAGGCCACCGCCGCTGGAGCCAGCCGCTGATCGCCGACAACTGGAGCCCGTTCCAGCGCCTGGCGGTGGAGTGGCTGGAAGACTGCCGCATCGACACGCTACTGATGCGCGCCTGGCCCGGCTTGCGCACTGCACTCCTTGCCCTGCACCCCACGCCCGATGAAGATGCTTGCGATCCGCAGACCACCTCCTGTCTGCGCCACCGCCTAGCCATGCTGTCGCGCGCCTTGCTCGACCCGGCACATGGCTATCGCAATGCCGAAGTCCACGCCTTTGCACAGCGCTTTCACACCCTGATGGCGCAGGGCACCAGTTCAACTCGCGAGATCGCCGCACTGGCACTCGACTATGTCACGCGAACCCGCCGCCCCAGCGACCAGTTTGCTCAGGTGCATTTCGCCGATACGGTGGTGGGTTACCGTGACGACAATCGCCATCTCTGGACATTCATCGAGCACGGCGATGAAGAAGAACTCTTCGAGGACAAGCCCACGTCCCGAAGCGAGCAGGAGCTCCATGCCCTGCCCCCGCGCCACTACCCGGAATGGGATGACAACAGCCAGACCTGGCGCCCGGACTGGGTCAGCGTGTATGACGTGCTGCACCCCAGCGGCAATCCTGCGGACATCGACCACCTGCTGCAAAAACACAGCGCGCTCGCCAAGCGCCTCAAGCGATTGCTCGATCTGCTCAAGCCGCAGGACAAGGTGCGCATCCGCTACCAGGAAGATGGCAGCGAACTCGACCTCGACGTGGCCATTCGCGCTCTCATCGATTTCAAGAGCGGCGCCGCGCCCGATCCACGCATCAACCAGCGCCACCGCACCAATGGGCGCGATATCGCCGTCCTGCTGCTGCTCGACCTGTCCGCCTCGCTCAACGATCCGGTCGCAGGCAGCTCGCAAACCATCCTCCAGCTCAGCCAGGAGGCCGTCTCGCTGCTGGCCTGGGCCACGGAGACCCTGGGCGATCCGCTCGCCATCGCCGGATTTCATTCCAATACGCGGCATGACGTACGATTTCTGCATATCAAGGGCTATGCCGAACCTTGGGGCGATCCCGTCAAGGCCCGATTGGCGGCGATGCAGGCTGGTTGGTCCACACGCATGGGCGCCGCCTTGCGGCATGCAGCGCACTACCTCGACGCACGCAAGGCAGACAAAAAACTCCTGCTCATCCTGACCGACGGCATGCCCTCGGATGTCGATGTGCAGGACCCCCATTTGCTCGTCGCGGACGCCAGGCAGGCCGTGAAGGAACTCGACCAGCAGGGCATCTTTGCCTACTGCATCAGTCTCGATCCCCAGGCCGATGGGTATGTGGGCGACATCTTTGGTCGCAGCTACGCGGTCATTGATCAGATCGAACGTCTGCCCGAACGACTGCCACAGATGTTCATGGCACTGACGCGTTGAGCCGTGCCAGCATGGCCGCACGCGCCAACGCTCAGTGCAATGGCGCCGTCACTCCCCGCGTGTGCCCCGGAGCGAGTGCCTGGAAATGCGCGGTCAGCAGTACGTTCCCCTGCTCCAGGATGAAGTGATGAAAGTGCTCTGCGGCAGGCGACATCTGACGCGTCGGGCTGCGTGCGATTGACCACTGCCGTGTCAGCGGCAGCCCCTCGACTTGAGGCGCGCAGAGCAGCCCGCTGTGCAATTCCAGCCCGGCGGTGTGCAGACTTAGGAACCCCACACCCAGACCAGCCATCGCCGCCTGCTTGATGGTTTCATTGGTGGGCAGCTCCAGGATGTTGGGCAGGTGAATGCGATGCTGATGCAAATAGGCGTCGAAGGCCGCGCGGGTCACAGAGCCGGGTTCTCGCACGATGTAGCGGAACTGCGCCAGCGCTTCCCGCGGCACGAAGGCAAACTCTTGCATCGGATGATCAGGCGCGGCGACAAAACCCAGGGGATAGTCGGCAAAAGCCTGCATATGCGCTGCGATCTGGTGCAGCGGACGCGAGACAATGGCCAGATCGATCTCGCCAGCCTGCAATTGCTGCAACAACTGCTCGCCATTGCCTTGCACCAATTGCGCGCTCACTTGCGGATGCGCTTCCTGGAATTTGGCCAGAAGCAGAGGCACGATGTATTTGGTCGTCCGCACCAGACCCACCGTGAGATGCCCCGCATCGACCTCGCGGAATTTGCTGATCGCCCCCTTCGCCTCGCGCAGTGTGGAAAAGATCTTTTGCGCATACACGAGAAAGTATTGCCCGGTTGCAGTCAGTCTCAGCGACTTGCCATGCCCCCGGCGTTCAAACAGCGCAAGCCCGACTTGTGACTCCAGTTCACGAATCTGGATGGAAATGGCCTGGGTAGTCAGATCAAGTTCTTGCGCAGCCTTGCCAAAATTCAGATGGCGCGATGCAGCCAAAAAAGCGCGGAGCTGACGCAATGTGACGTTCTTCAGAGAAACATCAGAAGACCGCGCTTGAATATCCATGGAAGCCTCCTCCGCTTGGGCCCCTGCACTTACATCGGGTGAATCTGTATCGAGTTATACGACCAGTCGCGTCCGGCATCAAGATCCATCAACCGGTGACCACAATTCAGACTTGCAAGGCATCAAACCGCCGTGCTGACGTCGCATCATCGCGTCGTCTTGGCCCGGGCGCTGCATGCATCAAATCGCACGCGCAGGGTCTTGAGCAAATGAATCAGTCTGCGCGAGCGATGCGCAAAATCCCCGTGATCGACCGACTGCAGGGCACTCTCCGGCGCGCCGGTTTGCACAAGCGTCACCACCACGGCGGCCTTGTGATGAAAATCGGCATGCGCCTGCCGGATCTGCGCGATCTGCGTGGCGCATTCTGGTGAGACGTCGGTCTGCTGTTCCAGCCACAACCCCAGACTGCAGGCATCGACGCGACAGACGTGCACTGGATCGAGAGGCTCCAGTCGGTCGCCATGCCCATAGCGCCGCAGCCGTGCGGTCCACTGCAGATGGTTTTCGATGGCTGCATCGAAGTCGAGGGCAGACGGTTCGTGCCCTGTCGATTGCGGCGACTGACTGAAGTCCGCGTGAGTCGTTGACCCGCGTTGGGTTTGCCTATACGGCCCATTCGAGAGCCCGGCCCCAACGCCACCCCTGAGGGTGCGCCGCCAGAAAGGTAGCCGACTAGAGACTGCAGCCAACGTACAGGCAAAGCGCCAACACAGTGCCGTCCCATGGCATGACGCGGATCATTCGCCCAGGGCAAGAGTGTCCGGCGCCCTGGAGCCGTCTGGTTTCCGGCTGGGTGTTGCGGAGTAGTCCGCCAACTCGCGCAGGGTCTTTCCAGGCTTGAAATGCGGAATGCGCTTTTCGGGAATGGCCACTTGTTCGCCTGAACGGGGGTTGCGCCCGATCCGCGCCGGCCGATGGCTCACGCTGAAGCTGCCAAATCCGCGAATCTCTACACGGTGCCCGTCATTGAGCGCCTGCGCCAGCGCATCCAGAATGGTCTTAACAGACAGTTCTGCATCGCGGTGTGCCAGTTGCGGAAACTGAGCCGCCAGAATTTCAACGAGATCGGAACGAGTCATGGGAAGTACAGGTAAAAACGGCGGCCGAGGTGTTCACCCAGACCGCCGCAATCAGCGCAGTATCAGACGCGTGCAGCCGCAGGCCACACGCGCTGTCGTGGATCAGGAACCCTTGTCCATCTTGGCACGCAACAAGGCACCCAGGTTGGTGGTACCAGCTTCGCGGGTATCGCCAGCCAGACGGTCCATGGCTTCTTGCTGCTCGGCGGCATCTTTCGCCTTGACCGACAACTGGATGTTGCGGGTCTTGCGGTCGATGTTGACGACGACGGCAGAAACCTGATCGCCTTCCTTGAGCACATTGCGAGCGTCTTCAACGCGCTCGCGCGAGATTTCGGAGGCGCGCAGATAGCCCTCGATGTCATTGCCCAGATCGATGATGGCGCCCTTGGGATCCACCGCCTTGACCGTGCCTTCGACGATCTTGCCCTTGTCGTTCAGTGCGGCAAAGGACATGAAGGGATCGTCGAGCATCTGCTTGATGCCCAGAGAAATGCGCTCGCGCTCGATGTCGATGGCCAACACCACGGCTTCGACGTCCTGGCCCTTCTTGTAGTTGCGCACTTCGGACTCGCCTGTGTCGTTCCAGGACAGGTCGGACAGGTGGATGAGACCGTCGATGCCACCGGGCAGGCCGATGAACACGCCGAAGTCGGTGATCGACTTGACCGGGCCGGAAACCTTGTCGCCCCGCTTGTGGTTGGCGGCGAATTCGTCCCAGGGGTTCGGGCGGCACTGTTTCATGCCCAGGCTGATGCGGCGACGGTCTTCGTCGATTTCCAGCACCTGCACCTCAACTTCGTCGCCCAGCTGAACCACCTTGCTCGGGGCGACGTTTTTGTTGGTCCAGTCCATTTCGGAAACGTGCACCAGACCTTCGATGCCCGGCTCGATTTCGACAAAGGCGCCGTATTCAGCGATATTGGTGATCTTGCCGAACAGGCGGGTGCCAGCCGGGTAGCGGCGGGACACGCCATGCCACGGATCGTCGCCCATCTGCTTGAGACCCAGGGACACACGGCCCTTCTCGGCATCGAACTTGAGCACTTTTGCGGTGACTTCCTGACCGGGGGTGACCACTTCGCTGGGGTGACGCACACGACGCCAGGCCAGATCGGTGATGTGCAGCAGACCATCGATACCGCCGAGGTCGACGAAGGCGCCGTAGTCGGTGATGTTCTTGACCACGCCAGTGACCAGCGCGCCTTCCTGCAGGTTTTCGAGCAGCTTGGCGCGCTCTTCGCCCTGGCTGGCTTCGACCACGGCGCGGCGCGACAGCACCACGTTGTTGCGCTTGCGGTCGAGCTTGATGACCTTGAACTCCATGGTCTTGTTTTCGTACGGCGTGGTGTCCTTCACCGGACGGGTGTCGAGCAGCGAGCCGGGCAGGAAGGCGCGAATGCCGTTGACCATGACAGTCAGGCCGCCCTTGACCTTGCCGGTCGTGGTGCCTTCGACGAATTCGCCGGTTTCCAGAGCCTTCTCCAGCGACAGCCAGGAGGCCAGGCGCTTGGCCTTGTCGCGCGACAGCACCGTATCGCCGCGTCCGTTTTCGAGGGCGTCGATGGCAACCGACACGAAGTCGCCAACGTGCACGTCAGCTTCGCCCTGATCGTTGTGGAACTCTTCGATGGGGATGTAGGCGTCGGACTTCAGACCGGCGTTGACCACGACAAAGTTCTGATCGACAGCGACGACTTCGGCGGTGATGACTTCGCCGGTGCGCATGTCGCGCGATTGCAGGGATTCTTCGAACAGTGCGGCAAATGAATCGGAGGCAGCAGCACTTGGAGAGGCAGTGGACATTGAGTAGAAACTTTCAAACCACGAAGACCGTGGGGTTGAGGGTGGGAAACTGAAGCCGCGGTGCGAGTTCAGGCGGTTTGACGCCACATCTGCAAGACCGCATCGACCGTTTGCGCAAGGCTCAGATTGGTGCTGTCCAGCAGTTTGGCGTCTGGTGCGGGCTTCAGAGCGGCAACTGCGCGCTGTGAATCGCGCGCGTCCCGTTGCTCCAAGTCCGCAAAAACATCGACAATTGTAGCGGCAATTCCTTGTGAAATCAATTGCTTATGCCGTCGCTCGGCACGACTGTGAGCGCTTGCAGTGAGAAAGACCTTGAGAGGCGCATCCGGAAAAATCACGGTGCCCATGTCGCGCCCGTCGGCCACCAGCCCGGGGGCGCGTCGAAGCTGACGCTGCAGCGCCATCAGCGCAGCACGCACCCGGGGCAGCGCCGCGATGGTGGAGGCGGCCTTGCCGATGTCTTCCATGCGCAGTTCGACCGGAAGGATGCGGGTGCCGTCCACCAGAATGGTCTCCTTGTCAAAACGCAGGGACAGGTCAGCGGCAAGGTCGGCCAGGGCTTGCGCGTCGTTCAGCGGCACGCCGCGCCGCAGCGCCAGCAGCGCGGTCAGGCGGTAGAGCAGGCCCGAGTCGAGGTGGGTAAAGCCCAGGCGCTCGGCCACCGCTGAGGCAATGCTGCCCTTGCCCGACGCGGTGGGTCCGTCGATGGTGATCACTGGAACGGGCCGGGCGATGCGGGCGAAGTCGGTGAAATAGTCGGGATAGGTCTTGGCCACGCAGCCGGGGTCGAGGATGCGGATGTCGGCGTCGCCGAAACTGGCCAGCGAAAAACACATCGCCATGCGGTGGTCGTCGTACGTGGCGATCGCGGTGCTGCGCCACTGCCCCGGTGCCAGCGGATGCACCCGCAGCCAGTCCGGCCCCGACTCGACCCGCGCGCCCAGTTTGGCCAGTTCGGTGGACATGGCTTGGATGCGGTCGGTCTCCTTCACCCGCCAGCTGCCGATCGACGTCAGCGCGGTGGGCTCTGCAGCGAAAAGCGCGGTCATGGCCAGGGTCATCGCTGCGTCGGGGATGGCGATGCAGTCGATCGTGCCGCCGCGCAGCGCGGTCAGCCCCGGCTGCAGGCCGAAGGTCTCGATGAAGTCCTCGCCCCAGCGCACATCCGCACCCAGGCGCTGCAGAACGCGGGCAAATTCCACATCGCCCTGGATGCTTTCGCGCCCCACGCCCTCCACACGCACCGGCGCCCCCTGACCGTGCAACTGCCCCAGCACCCCGGCAGCAAGGAAATACGACGCAGACGAGGCATCGCCCTCGACCGCGATCCGCCCCGGACTGCGCAGGCGGCTACCCGCCGGAATGACGAAACGCTGCCAGCCCTCACATTGCACGTCCACGCCAAAGCGCCGCAGCAGGCTGAGGGTGATGTCCACATAGGGTTTGGAGATCAGCTCGCCCTGCACCGCGATCGCAATATCCTGCTGCGCCGCCTTCAGCGGCAGCGCCAGCAGCAGCGCAGTGAGGAACTGGCTGGAGACGTCGCCGCGCACGTGCACGTCGCCGCGCAGCTCAAACGCACTGGCGCCGATACGCAGCGGTGGGTAGCCCTCATTTGCCGCATAGTCGATGCGGCAGCCGAACTGACGCAGGGCATCGACCAGATCGCCGATCGGCCGCTCATGCATGCGCGGCACGCCGTGCAGCAGGTAGTCGCCGCCGAGCAGCGCCAGCGCCGCAGTCAGCGGGCGGATGGCGGTGCCTGCATTGCCCATGAACAGGTCGGCCTGCGCTGCGGCAAAGCGCCCAGCACCGCCCTGGACATGCGCCGTGGTGCCGTCTCGCGTGACGGAGATGCCCAGCGCCTGCAGCGCGGCGAGCATCACGCGCGTGTCGTCGGAATCGAGCAGGCCGGTGATCGTGGTCTGCCCCTCGGCGAGCGCGGCCAGCAGCAGCAGCCGGTTGGAAATGCTCTTGGAACCGGGCAGCTGCACCCGCCCACCGGCGCCGATGAGAGGGGGCAGATCCCAGACGGCGGGCACGCGGGCGTCAGGCGTCATCGTGAGCGGAAATCGGTGCATCCCAGCCTTGGCGCACCTGGCTGGCACGGCGGATCAGCGCCTCCACGGCCGTCCAGTTGCCCTGGCGCATCTGCGCCTCGAAACCAGCCAAAGCCTGCTTGTAGATCTGCAGTTGGCGCAGCACCTCGTCGCGGTTGGCGTCGAGAATGTCGCGCCACATCCGCGGATCTCCTCCGGCGATGCGGCTGAAATCCCGAAACCCAGGGCCGGCCAACTGCAGAAAAGCGCTGCCCTGCGGCTGGCTGCTCAGGGCATAGACATAACTGAACGCCAGCAGGTGCGGCAGATGGCTGACCGCGGCGAATGCGGCGTCATGCTCATCCGGCGACATCACGGACACCACGCCGCCAATCGACTCCCACGCCTGCGTGGCAATGTCCACCAGGCTGTCGGTATTGGCTGCCAGCGGGGTGATCACCACACGCTTGCCATCGAACAAACCGGCTTCGGCGTGCAACACACCGCTTTTTTCCTTGCCGGCAATCGGGTGGCAGGGCACGAACTGGCTTTGGCGTGCACCGAGCTGCGCCTGCACCGCCGCGACCACATTGCCCTTGGTACTGCCCACGTCCATCAACAGGGCATGCGGCTCCAGGCCGTGACGCAACTGCTTGAGCAGTTCACCGGTGGACACCACCGGTACGGCCAACAGCACCAGATCGGCGCCATGTACCGCTCGCAAGGCCGAGTCGGCCTCCTCGTCGATGACGCCGCGCTCCAGCGCGGTGCGCGTGGTCGTGGGCGACTTACTGTAGCCCACGATGCGCCGCGCCAGCCGGGCGCGACGCGCCGCGAGCGCGAACGAACCGCCGAGCAAGCCGACGCCAAGAATGGCCAGACGCTCGAATTGCACGGTGGCCTCGTCGCCATCTGCGCCGATGACTGTGTCCACGCTATCAGCCTCCGGAATAGTGTGCGCGCAGCGCCGCAATACATGCGGCGTTTTCTGCCTCGGTGCCGATGGAAATGCGCAGCCACTGCGGCAAGCCGTAGTTGTCCACCGGCCGGGCGATGACGCCGCGCTGCAGCAAGGCCAGATTGACCCGCGCGCCAGCGCCGTCGTGCTCGCCCACCTTCACCAGAATGAAGTTGCCCTGCGAGGGGATGTAACGCAGCCCCAGCGAGTCGAACGCTGCAGCGAGCTGCGCATGACCAGCACGGTTGACGGTATAGGCCTGTTCGATGAAGGCCTGATCGTCCAGTGCCGCAAGAGCCGCGGCCTGCCCGAGCGAACTGGTGTTGAACGCCGAGCGCACGCGGTTGAGCACATCGGTGAGCGGCGGTTGCGACACGCCATAGCCGATGCGCAGACCCGCGAGTCCATAGGCCTTGGAGAAGGTGCGCGTGACGATGAGATTGGGAAACTCGCGAACCCATTGCATGCTGTCATAGCGCAGCCTGGGCTCGGTGTATTCCACATAGGCTTCGTCGAGCAGCACGGCGATATGTGACGGCACTTGCCGCAGAAAATGCAGCAGCGCACCCGCTTCAAGGAAGGTGCCCGTAGGATTGTTCGGGTTGGCAACGAAGATCAGCTTGGTCTGCGGTGTGATGGCGGCCAGCATGGCCGACAGATCATGGCCGAAGTCGCGGTCAGGCACGACCTGATGCGTCGCACCCACGCCCTGCACCGCCTGGGTGTAAACAACGAAGCTGTAACGCGCGTACATGCCGGCATCGGCATCGGTGAGCAGCGCACGGGCGGCCATTTCGAGCAGATCGCTCGACCCATGTCCCAGGGTGATCCAGGCCGCTGGAACGCCGCATGTCTGCGCCAGAGCCTGCTTGAGCGCATAGCCGTCGTTGTCGGGGTACCGGGTGCTGTCGGTCATGGCCGTCAGAACGGCATCGTGTGCCCTGGGCGACATGCCCAGCGGGTTTTCATTCGAGGCCAGTTTGACGATGCGTTCGGGCTGCAGGCCGAACTGGCGGGCCACTTCGGCGATGGGCTTGCCACCCACATAAGGCGAGATCGACCGGACGTAGTCGGTACCCCAATTGGTTTGCTTGGCGTTGTTCTGTGGCATGGTGATCAGGCGAGTGCTGGACGCGATCAGAGGTCGCGGGGCTTTTTGTCGATGGGATAGGAGCCGAGGCATTTGTACATGGCGCAGACCGACTGCAACTCGCGCAGCGCGGCGGACACCCGGGGCTCATCCTGGTGTCCTTCGACGTCAATATAGAAAGCGTATTCCCAGTCGCCCGATTTCGCTGGGCGCGATTCGAATCGAGTCATGCTCACACCATGCTCCGCCAGCGGCTTGAGCAGGTCGTACACCGCCCCCGCACGGTTGGGAACGGACAGGATAAGGCTGGTGCGGTCTGCGCCCGTCGGCTCGGGTTGAGCGGCGCCAAGCACAACAAAGCGCGTGGTGTTCTGCGCCTCGTCCTGAATGGCGCGCGCCGCGATGTGCAGGCCATAGAGCACCGCAGTCTCCTCTGCCGCAATCCCGGCGATACGCGGGTCTTCCGCAGCCAGCCGGGCGCCTTCCGCATTGCTGGAAACGGGGCGCAGTTCAACCCCCGGCAGATGGGTTCGCAGCCAGCCAGCACATTGCGCTAGCGCCTGCGGATGCGCGGCGACGGCCTGGATGCCCTGCAGATCGGGCACCTGTCGCATCAGGAAATGCCGCACCGGCAGGCTAACCTCGCCGCAAAGGTGAACGGGGTGAGCCAGTAGCAGATCCATGCTGCGCGCCACCGCGCCCTCGGTGCTGTTTTCCACCGGCACGATGGCGAACTCACTCTCGCCGCTCAGATAGCTGCGAAACACATCGTCGATGGTGGCACAGGGAAATCCCTGCGCACTGGCACCGAAAAACCGTCGTGCGGCCTGTTCGCTGAATGTTCCCGCTGGGCCGAGAAACGCCACACGCTGCGGCGCTTCCAGTGCGCGGCAGGCCGACATGACCTCACGCCAGATCGCGCTGATACCAGAATTGCGCAGCGGCCCAGCGTTGTGTTCATGCAATTTCTCGATCACCTGCCGCTCCCGCTCGGGGCGGAACACCGGCATGTTCAGCCGCTGCTTGATGTGCCCGATCTGTTGCGCGGCCTCGGCACGCTGGTTGAGCAGGGCCAGAATCTGCTGATCGAGGGCGTCGATCTGGTCGCGCCAGGGGCTTAGGTCATCTTGGGAATCTTGGCTCATCAGGATTCAGGCGCGGTGCTTTTCAAAGTCTTGCAGATAATTCACCAAAGCCTGCACTCCCTCAAGCGGCATGGCGTTGTAGATTGAGGCCCGCATGCCGCCGACCGACTTGTGGCCTTTGAGCTGCAGCAGCCCTGCGCTTTCAGCGCCCCGCAGGAACGCGGCGTTCAGCGCGGCATCGCGCAGATGAAACGGCACATTCATGCGCGAGCGGCATTCGCGTGCCACCCGCGTTTCATACAGTTGCGATGCATCAAGGGCGTCGTACAGCAGATGCGCCTTGGCAATGTTGCGCGCCTCCACCGCAGCCAGCCCCACCAAATCGCCGAAGCGCTGCCGCTTGATCCACTGCAACACCAGCCCAGCGATATAGATCGCATAAGTCGGCGGGGTATTGAACATGGAGTGATTGGCCGCTACCAAGGCGTAATCAAAGGCGCTTGGGCAATGCGGCAGGGCGTGGCCCAGCATGTCGCGGCGCACGATCACCAGGGTCAGCCCGGCCGGGCCGATGTTCTTTTGCGCTCCGCCGTAGATGCAGGCATAGCGCGCCACGTCCACATGGCGCGACAACAGATGCGAGGACATGTCGGCCACCAGCGGCACGCCGTGGCTGTCGGGCACGAAGTGGAACTCCACGCCGTCGATGGTCTCGTTGGTGCAGACGTGTAGATATTGCGCGTCGGGGCGGATGCTCCACGCGGCGTTGTCGGGAATGCTGCCGTAGCCCTGATCATCATGTGCACTGGCGCTCAGGTGCACGTCGCAATACTTGCGCGCTTCCTGCTGGCTTTTCTGCGACCAGCTTCCAGTGACCACATAGTCTGCCTTGGCACCACGCGAGAGGTTGAGGGGAATGATGGCGTTTTCCGCAATGGCCCCGCCCTGCATGAACAGCACGGCATAGTCGTCTTGGATCTGCAGCAGCTCGCGCAGATCGGCCTCGGCCTGCGCGATGATGGACTCGAACTGCGGACCGCGATGGCTCATTTCCATCACGCTCATGCCGCTGCCATGCCAGTCGAGCATCTCGGCAGCCGCCTGCTGCAACACTTCCTCAGGAATGGCGGCAGGGCCAGCGGAAAAGTTGTAAGGACGTTGCATCATCGCCCTCGCCTACTCTGCTGCCGCGTCGGACACCGCATCGGCTTCGGGGGGCACATCGTCTTCTGTCCCTTCCTCCACCACGGGCTGCACCTGGATAAGCTTGGCCTTGGCATCGAGCGCGATCAGAGTCACGCCCTGGGTCGCCCGGCCCAATTCACGAATCTCTTCCACCCGGGTGCGCACCAGCACGCCAGTGTCTGTGATCAGCATGATCTCATCGCTGGCCCGCACCAGACAGGCTGCAACCACCTTGCCGTTGCGCTCGGAAGTCTGGATTGCGATCATGCCCTTGGTGCCTCGGCCGTGGCGGGTGTATTCGGTGATGGACGTACGTTTGCCGTAACCGTTTTCAGTGGCGGTGAGCACGCTCTGTGTTTCGTCTTCGGCCACCAGTAGGGCGATGACGGTTTGATCGGCTTCGAGCTGCATGCCGCGCACACCGCGGGCTTCGCGCCCCATCGGCCGCACATCGGATTCATCGAACCGCACCGCCTTGCCTGCATCGGAAAACAGCATCACATCATGCTGTCCATCGGTAATCGCCGCACCGATGAGATAGTCGTCATCGTCCAGCCCCACGGCAATGATGCCAGCGGTGCGCCGATGGGCAAAAGCGGTGAGCGGGGTCTTTTTCACCGTGCCGCGCGCGGTTGCCATGAAAACGAAGTGCTCTTCGTCGAAGGTCTTGACCGGCAGCACCGTCGTGATCTTCTCGCCAGCGTGCAGCGGGAACAGGTTGACCAGCGGCTTGCCGCGCGAGCCTCGCCCACCCATCGGCGACTCATAGACTTTCATCCAGTACACCCGGCCGCGATTGGAAAAGCACAGCAGCATGTCGTGGGTATTGGCCACGAAGAGTTGCTCGACCCAGTCGTCTTCCTTGGTGCCAGTGGCCAGTTTGCCGCGCCCGCCGCGGCGCTGCGCCCGGTATTCGGCCAGTGGCTGACTCTTGATATAACCGGAATGCGAAATGGTGACTACGAGGTCTTGCGGGGTGATGAGGTCCTCGACGTCGATGTCGTAGGCATTGACTTCGATGTGCGACCTCCGCGCATCGCCAAACTCGGTGCGCAGCGTGCTCATCTCGGTCGTGATGATCTCAGTCATGCGCGCGGGCTTGGCAAGGATGTCGAGCAGATCGGCGATCTGCGCCATGATCTCCTTGTACTCGCCCACAATCTTGTCCTGCTCCAGGCCCGTCAGGCGCTGCAGCCGCATCTGCAGAATTTCCTGTGCCTGGGTGTCGCTGAGCCGATAGCCCTCGGCCTTGAGGCCGTAGCGCGGATCGAGATCATCAGGTTGAAACAGGGTGATGTCGCCCTCGACGCGCGAGAGCATCGCCCGCGCCTCGCCCGGCTCCCATACCTCCGCCAGCAGCCGTTCCTTCGCCACCGGCGGCGTGGGCGCTGCCTTGATCAGTTCGATCATGCGATCGACATTGGCCAGCGCCACCGCGAGACCTTCGAGCACATGCCCGCGCTCGCGCGCCTTGCGCAGATCGAACACCGTGCGGCGGGTGATGATTTCACGGCGATGCGAAAGAAAAGCCGCAATCATCTGCTTGAGGTTGAGCAGGCGCGGCTGACCGTCCACCAGTGCCACCATGTTGACACCGAAGGTGTCTTGCAGCTGGGTCTGCTTGTACAGGTTGTTGAGCACCACTTCTGGCACTTCGCCGCGCTTGAGATCGATCACCACGCGCATGCCCGACTTGTCAGACTCGTCCTGGATATGGCTGATACCTTCGAGCTTTTTCTCCTGCACCAGTTCGGCGATGCGCTCCAGCAAGGTGCGTTTGTTGACCTGGTAAGGCAGCTCGTCAACGATAATGGCCTGCCGCTGGCCCTTTTCCAGATCCTCGAAATGGCAGCGCGCGCGCATCACCACCCGGCCGCGCCCGGTGCGATAGGCGTCGCGCACGCCAGAGGTGCCGTAAATGATGCCGGCCGTGGGGAAATCCGGCGCGGGCACGCGCTCCATCAACTCCTCGATCGACGCATCGGGATGGCGCAGCAGATGCAGACAGGCATCAAGCACTTCGCCCAAGTTGTGCGGCGGAATATTGGTGGCCATGCCCACCGCAATCCCCGAAGATCCATTGATCAGCAGATTCGGAAGGCGCGCTGGCAGCAGCAGCGGCTCCTGCTCGGAACCGTCGTAGTTGGGTCCAAAGTCGACAGTTTCCTTGTCGATGTCGGCCAGCATTTCGTGCGCGATTTTCGACAGCCGGATTTCGGTGTAGCGCATCGCCGCCGCGTTGTCGCCGTCCACCGAGCCGAAGTTGCCCTGCCCGTCCACCAGCATGTAGCGCAGAGAAAAATCCTGTGCCATGCGCACGATGGTGTCGTAAACCGACTGATCACCGTGCGGGTGATACTTACCAATCACATCCCCGACGATACGGGCCGATTTTTTATAGGGCCGGTTCCATGCATTGCTCAGCTCGTGCATCGCAAACAGCACGCGGCGATGCACGGGCTTCAAGCCGTCGCGCGCATCAGGCAAGGCACGCCCCACGATCACGCTCATGGCGTAGTCCAAATAAGAACGGCGCATTTCCGACTCTAAACTGATCGGGAGAGTTTCTTTGGCGAAAACGGACATGAGTAGATGTTGTGCTGCAGTTGTTCACACGTCGGCAAGACCCGGAATGGTGCCGACCAAGCCCAGCGCGCCCTTGTCAGGATGGACGCCCTAAGTCAAGCGAACCATCTTAACAGCCCGGATTTCCAGGACCGTCCGCAGAACGGATGCGCTCCTGGCAGGCAATCTGGAACGCAAAAATGCCTGTCCGTTGCTAGATAGCAACAAATCAAACAAACCGAGGCGGCAGACCGTAAACCCTGCAGCGGCACCGATTGATCGTCATGGTCACTGTGGCACAATCTCTTCGGGTTAACTAGCAAGTAGTTTGCGAAGCGGCGGGTGATCTTGACGTTCGGCAGCACATCCATGCTGTCATTGACGAGGCGCTCTCTCGCTTATCATGGGCACACGCAGTTCAAGCTGCGATGAACGATCAACGACCGAGAGGAAAAAACATGATCCACAACCAAAAAATCGCAAAATTGTTCGCGGCAGTCGTCTTCGCTGCGTCATCCCTGACTGCTGCGCACGCGGCAGAAAGCCGCAGCATCAACAACTGGCAAGACCCCTACGGTCTGACTTGGATGAACGGCGACAACAAGCTGTGCTGGCAAGACAACTTCTGGACGCCCGCCACCGCTTCCAGCGAGGCTTGCGGCCTGCCGGTCGTTGCTAAGGCTGCTCCCGCTCCGGAGCCGGCTCCCGCACCGGCTCCCGCACCGGCTCCCGCACCGGCTCCCGCACCGGCTCCTGTGCCTGTCAGCGAAAAGATCACCTACTCTGCTGACGCGTTCTTCCAGTTCAACAAGGCTGTTCTGCTGCCCGCAGGCAAGGAAAAGCTTGACGACCTGGCTCAAAAGATCAAGCCGATCAATCTGGAGGTCGTGATCGCCACCGGCTACACCGATAGCTTCGGCAGCGTCGCTTACAACCAGAAGCTTTCGGTGCGCCGCGCCGAGGCCGTCAAGGCTTATCTGGTGAGCCAGGGCGTTCCGGCAGATAAGATCTACGTCGAAGGTAAGGGCAAGACCGACTTCCGTGTCGATCCCAAGAGCTGCAAGGGCTCCTTCAAGAGCCAAGTGGAATGCCAGGCCCCCAACCGCCGTACAGTGGTTGAAGTCGTTGGTACCCACATGGTTACCAAGTAAGCTTCTCACTTCCGCAAAAAGCCCCGCTCCGCGGGGCTTTTTGTTTTTTCGCAGAGCGACAGACCTGAGCCTGTGCCTTGGTTATATTGAGGTGTCCTCGAGTCAGCTCGCTGTTCCCGCAGCCGTTCCGATAGGGATCAAGGTCAATGGGATCGGCCCCGCATTTTCTCGAGAGGGGCCTGCAAGGCAGGATATCCAAGCGACACAACAACACCGTTTACAGGAGAGTTTTCATGGATCAAGCCGAACTTCAGCGTTCTGGCGCCACTGCCGAGTTGCCCTCGATGGAACAACTCTGGATGCCGTTCACTGCCAATCGCCAATTCAAGGCGGCGCCCCGCTTGCTTGTCAGTGCCCAGGGCATGTATTACCGAACGCATGATGGGCGTCAGGTTCTTGATGGCACCGCAGGACTGTGGTGCGTCAACGCAGGACATAGTCGGCCAGAAATCAGCGCGGCAATTGCCCGGCAGGCGCAAGAGATGGACTATGCCCCGCCATTCCAGATGGGCCACCCGGTGCAGTTCGAAGCGGCCAATCTATTGGCAGACATTGCTCCGAACGATCTGAAAAAGGTGTTTTTTACCAATTCCGGCTCGGAATCGGTCGACTCCGCGCTAAAAATCGCCCTGGCTTATCACCGTGCGCGCGGTGACGGCACACGGACCTTGTTCATCGGGCGCGAGCGTGGCTATCACGGCGTCGGTTTTGGTGGTATTTCAGTGGGGGGCATGGTGGCAAACCGCAGGGTCTTTCGGGGCTCGCTGCTGCCCAATGTCGATCACTTGCCGCATACCTATTCGGCAGAGCATCAGGCTTTTACTCGCGGCGAGCCTGCATGGGGCGCCCATCTGGCGGATGATCTGGAGCGCATCGTGGCGCTGCACGACGCCAGTAATATTGCCGCAGTCATCGTCGAGCCCGTAGCTGGATCGACGGGCGTGCTCGTACCCCCGAAGGGCTACCTGGAGCGTTTGCGGAGCATCTGCGATAAATACGGAATCTTGCTGATCTTTGACGAAGTCATTACCGGTTATGGCCGATTGGGCACGCCTTTCGCCGCGCAGTACTTCCATGTCACACCTGACATCATCACCACCGCAAAGGCAGTCAACAATGCTGCGGTTCCGCTTGGCGCCGTGTTTGTCCGATACGGCATCTACGACACTGTCGTCAACGGCTCTCCCGACGGAGCGGTGGAGTTTTTCCACGGCTACACCTATTCCGGCCATCCGCTGGCCATGGCCGCTGCCGTTGCAACGCAACAGATTTACAAGCGCGACAAGTTGCTGACCCGCGTCCTCGATGACGGCATCGGCCAGTATTGGCAGGAGGCACTACATGCGCTGAGCGACGCACGCCATGTCAAGGACTTGCGCAACATCGGGCTGATTGGCGGCATCGAACTGGAACCGCGTGCTGGGGCTATGGGCAAGCGCGCGTTCGAAGCCTTCGTCGGGTGCTATACCCGCGGCGTCCTGGTGCGGTACACCGGGGACACCATCGCGCTGTCGCCTCCTTTGATCATCGAACGTGGTCAGATCGACCAGATCATGTCCACCATTCGTGACGTACTTCGCACCATTGAATGAGCCGTTCTGCACTCGGTACAACCCGGCGGCATGGCTCTATGCCGTTTCGAGTGGAACTTGACTTCATCATAAAAAACGATGGGCGTAGGCCGTGGAGCGTGGGGCAGCGGGAACGAAGGGATTGGCCGGCAGATGCTTGAGCTTGGACATGCGCAGGTAAGCGATGGCGATGAAGTTCTCCACGGTGCGCAAGCCGCGCGCGGCCGTCTTGGTCTGCTGCAACAGGCCGTTCATCGCCTCGACATACGCATTGCTGCGGCCATCGAGCATGCCGCGCACCACGCCATCGAAGCGTTCGCTCAGCGTCTTGGCCAGGCGTTTGAACGGCTCCAGCCGGCAACGTCGCGCCCACGACAACCAGGAACGCAAAGCGGCGCTGGCTTGTGCCTCACTGTGGGCAGTCAACGCCTCGGCATAGACCTCGCGCAGCGCCTGCTTCAGCCGCCATGCCCGCGCACTCTTCAGGTTCGAGCATTGCAGCCAATGCATCGCCTCGGTCTGCTTCGCACTCCAGCCCGCGGGGTTCTTGCGCATGCCCCACATCAACCCCTTGAGCACTTTCCTGTCCGTGCCGCCCAGTGCCTCACTGACCGCTGCCGGCTGGGTGTGCATCTCTTCTCGACGCACCGCGTCCATCGCCTCGTTCGCCAGCGCGACCACATGAAACCGGTCGAAGCTGATCGCCGCCTGCGGCAAGGTCTTGGCCACCCCTTTGGCGTAGGCCGCGCTCATGTCCATGCACACATGCGCCACCGCTGCCGGATCGCCGCCATGGGCGGCCAGGTCTTGCGCAAAGGCCGCCACCGTTTCGTGGTCGCGCCCCGGACAGGCGAACAGCAGGCGCTTGGCCTGCAGGTCATGCACCACCGTGATGTATTCATGGCCCTTCTTGACGCTGGTCTCGTCAACGCCGACCTGGCGCACGCCGCTCATGTCGTCCCGGCTGCGGGCCGCCTTGATGTAGTGGTCGATGCGCGTCCACAGCCGCTTAGCCGCGACACGCAGCAGATTAGCGGCCTGGGCGACCGGCAGTTCGCGACACAAGGACAAGGCCAGCGCTTCGAACAGCAGCGTGAAACCGCTGCCATCCCGCGCCCAAGGCACCGCGACTTGGCTGGTCTTGCCGCAGGCGTCGCAGTGCACGCGCGGGACAGCGGCATGCAACCAAGCCTCGAACTGGAAGAATTCGAGGTGGCGCCAGTCACGCCGCACCCGGTCATGGATGCCTTGCTCCGCCGCACCGCAAGCCGGGCAGGCGAGCCGCTTGGCAGCGCAGGTCACTTCAAAGTCGATGCGGCGTTTGGCCGTATCGAGATCGACTTCCTTGACCTCCCACGGCGCTTGCAGGCCCAGGGCGGCAGAAAACAGGGTTTCAACGGGCAGGTTCACGGGCAGGTTCACATTCAGAGGCCTGCCCACATTGGACCAGCTCCGTCTTCGTTTATGAAGTCAAGTTCCACTCGAAACGGCATAGAGCCAGCGGCATGCCGGGTTTATTGATTTCCATGCAAACGGGGGCTCGGACGAAAACTTGAACTACTTTAGAAGTAGTTCATATATTCAGGTAATGTCCTAGGAAGTGGTGTAAGTCTTTGAGAGCAAGGCAAGGCGCGAAGGGCGTAGCCCGTAGCGGCTTGCCTTGCTTCGGTCGTCCCTGGTGTTGGGGGTGGCCATCGTGAAGTCCGGATAAGGTTGAGGTG
>Ga0207433_10003684_pt1 | contig 29123 bp, 22 predicted proteins | sample YelNatPaOPGAMG01_FD_187559 | JGI IMG/M metagenome (GOLD analysis project Ga0207433, IMG submission 187559) | Hot spring thermophilic microbial communities from Obsidian Pool, Yellowstone National Park, USA - OP-RAMG-01 (SPAdes) (version 3) | ecosystem: Environmental > Aquatic > Thermal springs... | reverse complement strand
GCTGCCTATGTCGATGAGGGCTCCTCCGCCCGTTAATTCCTTGTTAAACCACCATTCTGGGACAGGGGTTGGTGTTAAGCCTTCAGCTCTGTGGAATAGGGGGCCTGAGCTTATGTATGTGGCTTGGGCGATTTCAACGTCGCCTAAAACTCCCTCATTCATTTTCTGTTTTAGCTGCTGGAATTCTGTGGCGAATCGCATGGGATAACCCCTCATAAGTTTTATGGAGTGTTTTTGAGCGGCAGCTATTATTTCTCTGGCTTCTGCGACGTTTCTTGCAATGGGCTTTTCTAGGAGAATGTGTTTTTGGTTTTCGGCTGTTTCTTTTGCACATTTTAAATGTAGATACGTGGGCAAAGCTATGATGACTGCGTCTATATCATGGTCTTTTAGAAGCTCTTCGTAGTTTGTGTATAGTTTTTTTGACACCTACTTGTTTTGCAGTTTTCAAGGCTTTTTTGGATAGGTCTGCCACGGCTACTAGTTTTGCATTGGCTATTTTTTGGCAGTGTCTAAGGTGAATTTTGCCTATATAACCTAGACCGATTAGGCCTAACCTAATTTTTTCCATAATCTTTTCCTTGTTATTCTAATTTATGGGCTTCATTTTTAACAGACTTAAATGATCAGTTTCCCAGAATGGTTCTACAAATTTAAACAAAAAATCTTTTGTATTAACGTTTGTCTTCGATGATCTCGAGCGCTCCATCCTTTATAATTATCAGTTTGCCTTTATAATCTTTGATTTTAGCAAGTAGCGATTCTATTTCTTTAAGCAGTTTTTCAGCTTTTGGAGGGTGTATATGGAGGATTATTATGCCGTGGAATTGTTTTGGAGGATATAAGATTGTGTTGGCGAAGTCGTAATCTCTGGTTACCAAAATGTATCCTTTGCTTACAGCTAGAGATGCTAGATCCCTATTTTTCACACCCTTCGACGAATATTCAACTATGTAACCCTTAGATTCTAGAAAATTTTTGACTAGTTTGGGAATGTTTTCGTCAAGCAGGAACTTCGGTGTATTTGACGTAGTGTTCGCCTCTTATGATTTTTGCAGCCCAAATTAATGCTTCTTTGACCATGTCCTCGTTCAAGCTGGGATAGTAGTCTCTAATAATTTCTTCAACAGAGAGTCCAGTGGCTAGAAGTTCGATTACGTCGCTGACCAAAATTCGTGTGCCTTTGAATGTGGGTTTTCCATGGCAGATTTCGTCGTCGACAATTATGTATTTACTAACTTCAACTCTCATAGGGACTCCCATCGTTTTAAGAGGCAACCAAATTTAAAAACTTTCTAGGAAGCTTCAATTCCTCTGCTATTTTATTCTATTCCTAGTTTTTTGTTTAGTCCTGTTTGGATCGCTATTGCGTAAGCTTTGCCCATTAAAATGTTTTGTAGGCTTTTTTTGGGGTATCGCGCTTTGAAGTATTCGAGGGGTTCGCCTTTAGTGGTGAATGCCATCTTGCCTAAGCCTTCTTTTTGGGCTAGTTGGAGGTATTTTATGGTTTTTGGGTTTACGCTTGCTATTTTTGATGCTGCTGTGTCTAGGGCTACTGGGTCCTGGCTCGCCATCACTAGACCTAAGCGTCTGGGTTGGACGCCTGAGACTATGTTGGCGTCTATTATGTGGAGGTGGAAGCCCATGGCCTTGTTTATAGCCACTATGGCCTCTTCAATAACTGGATGGTACCTGTACTTTTTTGGGTAGGGGTTGCAGCCGAAAATGTTTTTTAGGGCGCATGTTATTTTGATTTTTTCTATGCCGTACTTGATTTTTGGAACGTTAATTCGCAAGTCTGCTTCTTGAATAATTTTTGGGACCATGATTTTGAATGAACATTTTCCAGCGTTTACATTTACAATGTTGTATACGTCTTCAGAGAGATTAAGCAGGTTTACATTGTAGTCGTTAGCTAACTTTTCGTAGCCAAGCATTTTGAAGGCATATTTGCATTTCATGGCAGATGCGTCGCTTTCTATTATTGAAATGTTCAGATCTGGGGATATTTTTTTGCGAAGAAGATCTATTATTGCAGCCACAAACTTTGGATCAGTGGTTTGACCTGTGGAATAGTCCCAATAATAACACATGTTTGGTTTAACTACTATATTCTTGATATGCCTTTCAAAAGAATATTCAATTAGATCGAGTGACTTTTTTATGGCGTGTTTTATCGACATTGCAGTATTTTCTTGAATTTTGACGAAACTAACTAAACTCATGCTGTTTTTCTCCGCAGCGAACATTATCATTTTAAGGTTTTGGACAATTAATCAGGTGGTTTATTTCGAAGAATTTGAGAAAGTGCTGATAGAGAAATTTAGGTTTGTAGTTGTGTCCCATGCACCATCTAATACTCGTTTTATAGCATTTATCAATCACACTTTTTGTAACTAATAAGTTTTTATGAACTTTTTCAAAGTTATTTCCAACTTCTATTAAGCCTAGTTTTTGTAATTTTTGCAATTGTTTTAGTAGCAAATCAAATTTTTGAAAAAGTGACAATATTTCGAGTGGTTGCCTCAATTGAGGTTCAATTAACTTTTTAGGGTTTGATTTTAGGTAAATTAAATCCCATTCGCGTTGATTTACTAATAAACTGGGATGAAAGCTAATAATCGTTACCTTATTTCTAAAAAGTGAAGTTGACAAAGTTGAATAATCCATCAATTTTCCTTGCCAATGACCTATAATTGGGTAGGGATAAAAGGTTATTCTCTTATAACTTATTGGCGAAGAAGAAAGATTGGCTGAAAAATCATATTTTATTCCAAGATCCCTTAAAGCCTCCAGATGCGGCGGACTCCAACAATGCCCAGGCGCCCTGAACGCTATTATTTGCTTATTTGGAAATAGACTTTTTAAAGTGTAGATTCCGCCTTTGCCTTCAATTTCGCCTGTTAATGGATTAATATTTGAGGTTTCTCGTCTAATTGAAATGTAATATGCTCTTTCATAATTCTCTACGTCTGTGAACTCGAATATTGTTGGATGGACTGAGTGACTAGAAGAATGATAGCCGATTTCATGTTCTTTTAGATCATCCACGACATCATCAAAATTTTTGAGTCTTTCAGCCATATGTCCCGTCACAAAAAATAGTGCTTTCAACTCGTATTTTTTAAGAATTTCTAGAATAGCTTTTAATGCTGAAATTGAGCTTTGGCTTATGAAATCTTCAACATCAAATGTCAAAAATAACTTTCGCAACTTTTCACCATTGGTGAAAATAAATGCTTTACAATTTCATTATTTTTAGAAATTCGTCGTAAAATCTTGCTTGGTTAAATTTGTCGGCGATTTCTACCGCTTTCCATGCTTCGTTTGGAGACCAGTTGGCAATTGACTTCTCAACTAGCTGGGCGGCTTCTTCTATTGATGTGTATCTTAAAGGTTTAGGCACAATTTCTTTTAGTCCGGCAATGTCAGGAACTATCGGGATGCATCCTGAATACATTGCTTCAACAACAGAGATACCAAATGTTTCATATGGTAAAAGAGGATGTAAATACGATTTTGAGCTTTGAAGTATTTCTCTTTGTTTTTCTCTGGATAAATTTAGCAATACTTTAATCTTCTTTTCTACTCTTAGTTTTTTAATGGATTCGCGTAAGACATTAAGTGTGCGCAATTCATGCAAAGTTTTACAATTGCCTATTATTACAAATGATATTTCATTTGAAACAAGTTTTGCAATTTGAGGGATGGTTTCGGGTCTTTTATCCCTAGATATGCGTACAACTGTGGTCACGAGGTTCTTTTTTGTTTCGCCATTGATCTCTTTCGCCTTGAAAAAGTTTGAAACTGGAGGATAAAGAACTTTGGGACGAAACCCTATATGTCTTTCAATGTTGCTTGCTGTCCATTCGCTACAAGTCATAAAAATTTTCTCTTCAGGTTTAACATGATCTACCGAATATTTCACTATAGCCTTGTACGGAAGAAATAGGCAGCCTTTTAGACCTCTTGATAATGCAACAGTCCTCGGCCAACCGTGAAAATAGACGGCGTCCGCCCAAGGAAGCAACACGTTTGAAAATGTGTCTATTAGTAAATCGCATTTTAGACTAAACACGAATGATTTTAGACAGTTCGGATAAATATTTTCAAGGTCATAAGGATCAAAAATGTTCGGTCTATAATTAACTTCTCTGAAATTGAGGGGATATCCAAAGAATTCTTTAATGTGAGTATGGTCTATTTTATCCGCAGAGTAAACAAGCACGTCATGTTTTCGGGTTAAAAGTGCATTTATCATATTTAGAGTTACCCACTCGCCTCCGCCAACTCGATTTATAGTCGGACTAAAAAACCCAATTTTCAATTTTTGTCGTATACCTCTTCTAATTATAATAGCTTGATAGTTCCATCTTGACTTGTGTTCTAACGATGTCTCATTCTTCTAATCCTCTCATAAATCAAACTCAACAAGTCCTCACCGAATATGAATTGGCACATGCGGAACATTTAGCAATTTATCTCCTATGGAATGCAACCTTTATAAATTTCACATTCTCCGTTTGAGTAAACCAAGTTTTGACTTTTAAGAATTGGCGATATTTCAGCAGCATTAAAAATATACCCTTCATTCATCAAATTAACATTTGCCAAATATATAAATTCACTTGGAGTTAGTTTAGTTGAGTTCGACAAGTAATAAACGCGGCCTCTTTCTATCATACCATATCCTGTTAACACGCTATACTGTGATATGCCGTCTGAGTATATAAAAATACTTGTTGTATTGGAATGTTTTGATAACCATTGGGCGCTGGTCACTTCTTGAGAATTTACAATGTAGCTATAAAGCGTAAGGGTGTCCCATCTGTACATACTTAAAGCTAAAGAATAATTTTGGACCTTTGCTACTTCGTAGACGAAACCTGTTTGAAATAGGAAAAGGGGAGTGAAAACAATAATTGCCAAAAGTGGTATGCTAAATCTTTGTATATTAAGCCTTGGTAAGGATTTAATGATTGTTTCTCCGCCTAAAACTGCTAGAGGAGCAAGTATGATGAGTGTTGTTTGGTAAAACCTAGACATCAAGAGCGTGTCTGCTAATTTTGGAAGAAGAATATTTATGGTTATAATCGTCATGTTCAAAGTTGCAAGCACTTTATATTCGATGCTAAATTTTGAATTTTTATTTTTGGAAGTGATGAGTTTCAAAAAACCTATAACTAGTAAAAGTTCGGTTGTAATGAATAATGCGCTGCTAATGTTATGGAAAATTGTGGGAGCCTCAATAAAGCCTAAACCTTGTAAGGCGGTTCCTCTGGATTCAATGTTAAAAAACTGACCTAAGTTGCTGGTTATAGTGTTAACTTCTTCATTTAAAAGATTGAAAGTCGCTGCTGAATTGATGAATATGTACCACGAGAAAGCAATTGTAAGGAAAATCAATATTAAGGTTAAAGGAATTTTTGCTTGATAGATTGAAAAGTTAACTGTTTTTGCGCGTTCCATGAGAGCTAAAACAAGAAATGCAAGGATGATGTTAAATATGAAAATGTAGGTAAGGGCATAATGAGACACTACTAAACCTGCGCTGAGAATTATAAAGAGGGCGCACTTTTTTGAGTGAGGAATATCCTTTTTGAAAATTAGCAGAAACAGTAATATATAGAAAAGTTGTGCGATTTGTTGCTTATATGAACCCCATCCTTTACCAAAAGAAACTGTAAAAAAGAAGAACGCTGCCAATAACGCTGCTTTAGTCTCCGTTTGAGTTTGATAGATTTTGTACGCTCCTAAAGGTAGGAAAGCGATTACCAATGGATAAATCAGTCTAAATATTAAAGAACCATTTGCTCCCGTGATATTTGAAAAGACCATAGGTAAAACTGTTACGCTTAGCATAGAATATGTTGGGAAGAGATTCCAAGCGTAAGGAGGGGACGTAGTCGTAGAATCCCAAAATCCCTTTATTTCTGTTAACTTAAAAGCGTAAAATTCAATCGGTCCGTCTCCTGTTCCTCCTACATATTTAATTATTAGTGTGCCAGTGGCAAAGAATAACATACTAATACTTATGATTAATAAGATTGATGAATATAGTTTAGAAGAGACTTTTTCCGTAAGAAAAACTGTAGAAATAGCAATCGCGTTAACGATTATCAGTAGTAGAAGAAGAAAGCTATTGCCAGAAACAATCACAATAAGTGTCCCATAAGAACCTAAAACGAAAAGTGAGATTATTAAGAGCAATACAAATATTTTTTCAGAACGTTTTATTTGAAGTAGATCTAATGGAGTTGAATCTTTATGTCTGGCAGCTATGAGGCTTACTAGCAATATGGATGTGTTAATGCTTAAGAGTAAAAGATTAAGTGAGAGTGGATTGGTAAAAGCTAGTTTGCCTATCTCGTTTATAAATAGGCCCATCAACATTAGAAAGGCAATGCTTAACCCAAGCGAGAACAAAGCTTTTTCCGCAATATCCAAGTTCTTTAATTTTAAAAGTTTCAGGATAGCTATTCCTGGAATAAACATTAAATAAAGAAAACATATGGTTATTCGTGCAATGGGAACATTAGCATATACTGTAAAGTAGACAATAGCCTGCAGAATTATGATTAGCAACAAGAAATTATTTGGTTGCCAACGATGCTTTACTAACATTTGTTCATCCCATTTTAATTGATGTGGAAGTCAAATGTTGAGAGTTTGCGGTATAAATGTATAGAGTGTGCATATGAAATAGTTTAATTGTTGTTTTTCTAGTTCTCTGATTATTGGTGACATTTTTATTATTTCTGGTCTTGTCCCTAGGATTACCGCTATTTTCAAGTTTATGCTTCCTTCACGAATAAGACTTGTTGAATAAAAAATTGGGTTAACGTGTTTTTCTGCGAACTTTTTTGCGAATTAGTGGCGTTGCTGTTAATATTCCTATGAGGATTCCGCCTAAAAGTGTTGTTGTTTCTGGTTGTGGATTTGATGATTTGATGACGTTAGGCTGGCTGAGTTGTATGGTGACTTTGTGGGTGCTATGTGTGTAATTGAAGTGGACAAGCCAAGTATACTCAGTTGAGGTGGCAAGATATTCTATTTCATGGTCGTCAAGGTATATTGTTAAATCGGTTATGTTTTCGATTAGGGTTTTTGCTATTGTTATGTTTGTGTAGCCCGTAGTTCCTGTTGGGCCGGTTACTGTGAATGTTATTGTTTTGGTTGTGGAGTTGAAGGCTACTTCTGTTATGTTTGAGCTGGAAATTATTAGGAATGGTGTTGACCAAACGATTATGGTTTGAGCGCCTGCCATATCGTTTAGGGTTGTTAGTCCATATGAGTTATCTTGTATTGAGGAAATGGTGAAGGTTTTTGTTCCCGGGGTTGTTGGCGTGTATTGGTATTCCCATCTGCTGTTTGTCGCTGACCAAGACATTGGTAAGTCGTTTACGCATAGTATTCCTTTTGTGTTATCGAAGATTGTGTCATCGTATTGAAATTTTGCTTGGAACCATATTGTTGCAGTTTCGCCTAGCATAATTGATTCTTTTGTGGTTCCTCCGCTGGTTATTTGTATTTGATCCCAGATTATGCTTGGATTTGACACTATTTGTGTATAGTCAGTTACTCCTTCGCAATTAACTGCTGTGACAACCCATTCTTGTCTTCCTATGCTAGATGAAGCTACATTAAGGCTTACCCAACCGGTGCTGTTTGTAGTAAACATTGTTCCGTTTACGTAGATGTTTCCATTAACAATGTCGGAGCCGTTGATGCCCAATTTAGCGTGAAATGCCACTGTTTGCAAACTGCTTACGTCAGCTCTATTGTCGCTTACGGACGCCGCATCTATTATAACGTATTCTTTTGGTGGGGGACTTACCCATTGTACAGTTATAGTGTTGCTTGTAAAGGCTGTTAGTCCGTATAGGTTGTCGCTTACGTTTTCAACGGTATACAGATATGCGACTTCGCTATATTGGATATCGGTGAAGCTGTTTCCAGAAGCGTAGTGGGTGTTGTTTCTGTAAGTGTTAATATAAGAGAAGTTGACGCCCTCGCCGTTGTAGCCGTAAACAGCGGATATGGTAAAGTTGACTGTTTGCCCAACGGTTGGATTTGCAGGATTTGCTGAATAAGTTATAATTATTTTATCCCAGATTATGCTTGGGTTTGGAGCTGATTGCATGTAATCTGTTACGCCGCTGCAACTAACTGCAGTGACACCCCACTCATCTTTTCCTATTTGAGTCAAAGTTACTTCGAAAGTTATCCACCCCATGTTATCTGTGATGTATTCTGTTCCGTTAATGTATATACTTCCATGGACAACATCAGAGCCATTACTCCATTTAGCATGGAACATAACTGTTTGGACGCTGCCTACGTTAGCTCTTTCATCGCTTACAAGTGCTTGATCTATTATGACATACTGGCGGACTTTCGTGGTTAAGAACGCAAATTTCAATTGGTAGATGCCATACGCCCCGTTAGTATAGGCTAAACCCAGGAGATTGTTATAGCTTTTGTAAAATCCTGACAATCCGTCGTAGCGGTAGTAACCAGCCAAGTTTCTTTCAATTATCCATGGATTTGAACCTTCCACGAAACTCCACGCTGAACCATTGTAAACTTTGTAGTATATGCAGTCTGCCGTTGGCGCGCCTGCCCAAAAACAGTAGAGCATATTCGTTGCCGAATCAATGCTTAGTACGGGGGATGTTTCACTGGTTACTGCGGGCTGGACTATCGTTTCTGGTCCCCAAGAATTTGAGGCATAACTGTATTTGGTATATACCAGGTCGTGTGTAGAATCTTTTATAAAGACTAGGTGGACATCATCGCCTTGGTTTACAGCGGATAATCCGCATTCAATAATTCCATCGCTTGTGATTGCGCTTGTTGTGGTTTGTTTTTCGCTCCATGAAGAACCATTCCATAGGTAAGATTCAATTTGCCATCCGCCGCATGAGATTATGGCTAACATTTTTTGGTTTGTTAATGGCAAAATCATAACATTTATCCCAGTATAGTTGGTTGAGGATAATTGATGTGGGAACCCTGCTCTGGTTATCCATGTACCGTTTGAAGTTGAAGTTGTTGTCACATAGGCATAACGGCTCTTTTCGGTGCTGTTTAATCTTGCATATGCTATCCAAGGTCTTCCTTCGCTATCAATTGCAATTGAAGGCCACAGATGTCTTGTATTACTTTCTGCTACTGTAATATTTTGTTCTGCAGTCAACCATGTTATTGTTCCATTGGCATTGGGGATTCCCTTTCTATAGTACAGAGGATTGCCCTGAGTTTCTATACTAAAAACATAGTGTAGGTAGGTTCCATCAAATGCTATGGAGAATGTCCATCCTGCTGTGCAATGCTGAGATGTGAGTGTTAATGGTGATGTCCATGATACACCATCTGTTGAGCTACTATATACTGGTGGAGTGTATAAAGTGCCGTTGAAATAGAATACCCAGAATCTTCCATTAGCGTAGAAGGTTTTTCTTTGGCAGGCGTATTCAACTGCTGCATAACCATAAGTTGTTAATGTTGCAATTGTGCTTTGATTTCCTGATGTTGTAAATGATTGTATTCCTGTGGTTGTCCAGTTTCCTGCTGTGTTGTTTGCCCATATTTGCCATTGAATTACTGTTCCTATGGTGCTGTTGAGGGCTTTTATTATGGATGCTAGGGCTTGGGTTTTTCCTTCTCCGAAGGATACGGCTGTGTCGTTTATCCATGCTCCTGTGTTGTTTGTGCCGAAAATGTAGTGGCTTAGGTTGCTGTTTTGGGCTGTAAATACTGCGCTGAAGTTGCATGGTTTTGCAGCTATTGTAGTGTTTATGCTCATGTCAGAAACACTTATTGACGGAGTTGGCGGCGCTCCTGCCTCTTCTTCGTTTCCCCAAGTCCCATGACTCGGCTCTGGATAAACATATTTACAAACAAAAATGTCATCATAATGTGCGTGTTCAGCGGTTGCAGACCAACTGAAAAGACACAGAGTGCCACTGCTGAAAGTATTATCGGTCGCTGTTATTTCTATCGGGTAAAGTGGGGCGATGCTGCTTTTCAATTTATTTCCGTAAAGTTTGAAAACAAATGTATACCAAACGTTTTTTGAAGGATTTGTAGTTCCTTGACCAGCAATAGTTGTTTCCAATCCATTTGACATTTTGGATATTCTATCTCTAGAATCGCCGCCCCATGTGCTTAAAAATGTCATATAACCATTGTCTGGTTCGTTTGGTTGTTGCCCTCTTACATATGGTCCATGCTCAAAGTAAGTTCCCGAAATCCATTTTATCTTGACGTGAACGCTGTGATTGCCAAACGTGAAACCGTTAGCTCTAATGCGCTGGCCCCAAGGAGTTGCGGTTGTTTCAGCGCTTAATTCTCCGTTCTCTATTTTCCATGTTCCACCTACTACTGTCCATTTGTTCAAGGTTCCGCTGAAATCGTCGAAAAAGTCGAAGGTAGCGTCGCCATTACTTGTTGTTACTGTGTTGTCTTTTCCGTAATAGATGCGTATTATGTTGTTGCTTGCGCTTGATATTTCGGGTATTTTAACCCAGAATATTACATAATCGCTTGTTTGCAAGTCTTCTATCCAGTAGTTGCATTCGATTTCTTGGTTGGATGACATATTAAACCATGCGAAACGAACATCGCCAAAATCGCTTCTTGAATGTCCGTTTAAGTAAACATTCTCTCCATTATCTACACCACTTGCATAGTGGACCGTAAACCTAACTTGGTAATCAGCAACGTGTACTTCAGATATTTGTACATTAGGTTCTTTATTTATGTAGACTTCTCGCGTTTCCTGATACCAACTTGAACTACCTTTATTGCTAAACAAGTAAGCCCGTGTCTGGGTTGGATCTAAAAAAATCATTGGGCACGCTTCATCGTTGCTAAGAATTGGTGAGTTGGAGGCTTCAATGAACCCTGAAGACGGAGATGTTGCTGAATAATAGGCAATTATTCTCCATACTCTATTTAGCTGTACCTCACCAAGTAACCAATAATTACCGTCAAAGTACATCACGCTAGGTGCACCAAAAGGAAAGTTTTGACTAAGAACCGTGGTATCGCTTGCACTATCTAAATCCTCGATATTGACTGCATTTCTCACGTAAATATACCTCGTCAAACCTATCGCATCATGCCAGTATAGATACCATTTATTATCATTAGGATTGAGCCATATGAAAGGATTCTTAGTGCTCTCTCCTTTAGTTCCTATCTGAACATTTTCTACGAAACTGTAATGGATCCCGTCCGTACTCGTCCATCTCTCTATGGTCCCAGCAGCTCTGTTGGTAAGAAACATGTGAAATATTCCGTTAACATAAGTTACGCTAGGCCATCGAAAATAGTATAATCGCGGGCCTAAAATTGGATTACCAGAATAAGGCATCCATTGTCCATCTAAACTATCCGCATAGTAAAGCCTTATTTCTGAACCTACTGCATCAGAGTCATATGCCAAGTATCTCCGGTTCGCTCCATCAATAGTTATGTTAAGTTCTACGATCGTCGTTGTGTGAACTGGTTGAAATGCGTGCCTATTAGTTGGGTTACCTATAATTGTTGTCCAAGGGTCAGAAATATCATAAAAACCTAGATTACTCTGATTAAGTGTGATGTTAATTGCCTTTCGATACCGCCATCCACTATAAACCCATCCTTTTAATATAGATTGTTCAGCCTGAGCTTTTTCAATCACGTAGCATAAAGGAGAATAGACTCCAAAAGCTATAACAGACATTACTATGAATAATTTAACTAAGATTTTTATCTTATTCTTTTGTATCAATTTAATTCCTCGATTTGACATAAATTATGGTTAATATTAATATAAGTTTCCATACATGTTTTTACAGAAGTATGTGTTTAGCTCACTGAAAAGAGGGTCAAATCAGTCTTCTTTTCGGCATATGAAAGGCGATTTTTCCGAAAATAAGGCAGAAATGAAATCCGTTTCAGAAGTAGCTAAACACATACCTACAGAAAAATTACACAATTGTTCTATGTTGTTTTTGGGCTTCAATTTTTATTATTCTGCGAAATTTCATTTATTATATGCTAACCTGTATGCTTGTAAAGTTTTTTCAGCCACTATTTCCCAAATATAGTGACGGAATACGTGATTTTTAAGCTCTGGGGACTTCGGATGTGCGTATGCCTCGAGAATTTTTTTTCTTAAATCAACAATCGACTCAGGGTTTACGTACCAAGCATAATCTTTGAAATATTCAATTGTTGAACCTCTACTAGTAATGACAAGATTACAACCAGCTAGCCCCGCTTCAAGAGCGGCTAGCCCTGGAGTTTCATACCAGCTGGGTAAGACAAATACTTTGGCGGCAGCATAAGCCGAACATAGTTCCTCAGAACCATGTGGAACAGAGTCTACTAATAATATATTATGGCTTGAATCAATTATTTTTTTGCATTCTAAAAAATACCAATTCTGAAATGGCTGACAATTGCCAATGACTACTGTCGGTATATTAATGTCCCTACAGACTTTAAGAAGATTTAATACGTTCTTCCTTGGCTCTATCTTACCAACGTATAAAATAAAATCATCCACCCCATATTTTTTGATAAAGAAATCAGGCTTTGCTTCATAAAATCTTCTGTCTACACCATTAGGCACTACGAAGAATTTTTCCACATTTACTTTAAAGCTATTAGCCAACAAAGAGGCTTCCATATTTGAGTTCGGTAATATTATGTCTGCAATTTCCAGAAAATCTTTATAGGGATATAATTCGCGAGATGTGAAGACTCTATAAATTTTTAGATTTGAATAAAATCGTGCCAAAGACAATGGTCCTATCTTTTCCCAAATAGTAGTAGGCTGTTCCCAATAAATAGGTGAAAGAATCGTTTTTTTCCCTTTAAGTTTTGCCAATTTAAAGAAAGAGAGACATTCTGGGCTCATTTGGAAAACATGAATTATATCATAGTCATCTATATTATCATGAAATGAATCAAATAATTTGATTTTTATAAAATCTCCCGGTAACTTCTCTAGATACTCTTTCGTCTTTAGTATCTGGATTTCTGCTCCGCCAAAAATGTTGAAAGCTGTTGGATGTGTGAAATAAAGAACTTTGATTTTTTGAGCCTTCATACTGGTGATTCACTTCGCAAAATTATCTTTTTACTTTTTGGAGACGTATTCATATACTTCTAGGGTTTTTTCTGCTATAACATTCCATTTGTAATTTTTCAAAACTTTCCTTCTGCCTCTTTCACCCATTCTCCTTGCTTCAAGTGTGTTCTCTAAGAGGTAGATTATCTTTTCAGCTAACTCGATTTCATTAGGAGGGACTAACAACCCATCAACTCCATTATCAATAACACATTCTTTTGCTGGTATTCGACATCCAATGACTGGTTTTCCAGCAGACCACGCTTCTAAGAATACCCCTCCAAAAGACTCATATATTGACGGAAGAACAAGCACATCACAAGCTGACAAAGCATCAACTTTTGTTTTTTCAGAAGCGTCAGGCAAAATTATCACCCTACTCTCCTCTTGACAAAGACGTTTTATCCTTAGTGTATCTTCAGTAGATCTTCCCAGCAGAACGAGGTAAACTTCAGAGATTCTTTTCCAAACAGTCTTCATACTTTCAAGTAAAAGATCAACACCTTTACCCTCATCTATTCTCCCAATAAATAAAACAATTTTAGAATTTTGAGAAATCCCATGATTTGCCTTAAAGAAATAAGCATCACCAGTCCAATATTTCTCAGGATAGACACCGATACCGGTAACAAAAATCTTGTCGCTGGGGACTCCCTTCTTAACAAGAAACCTCTTTTCATGTTCAGTTAACGTAATCACAGCATCCGATTCCCTAGCCGTTTTTATTAAAAAGGGTTGCGAATATATCCATGATATAGTATGCGTCCTCGGAGTAATAACGAAAGGAATTCGCCTTTTTTTGCATATGTCCTTTACAAATAGTGACCAACCAAGGGGGAAAGGAGTACTATTAACAATATCGACATTATTTGAATTAATTAACATAAAGTACATTTTTGGAACAACAGGCGAGCTACGCATGGCCTCAACATAATCAAAAAGATCTTGAGGAAACAATCCCAAACCTTTCATACCCATACTCACGGCACTCAAACATTTTACAATGAAAGATAAAGTCAAAGAGTTGGTCACGTGAAAACGATAAACAATAACACCAGAATCCTTAAAGATAGCTTCTCCCAAGTGTCGAGTTCTATATCCAATTTTAGGAAATAAGTCATTAAGATACACGGCATCTGTTGTAAATATAGAAACCTTATGGCCCAACCTTGCAAGCTCAATAGATAATTCTCGAGTGTGAACTTCTGTTCCACCAAGTGAAGGGGAATATAAAGGGGTTATATGAATAATGTTCAAATGTTCTTCATCCTAATTTCAGACATACGAGAAAGCTAATTCAAATCAGTATTGCAAGGTCACTTTAAACACTATCTAGCATTTTCTTGTACAATTCAAGGGTTTTTTTAGCAACTCTCTCCCAAGTAAATTCCTTTTCAATCTTTTTCCTTGCGTTATTTCCTAATCTTCTTCTAAGCGACGAATCCGAAAAAACACGTGTTATCGCTCTCGCGAGTTGCAAACTATTTTTAGGCCCAACCAACAACCCCTCTATGCCATTTGTAATAATTTCCTGAATCCCTCCGACACTTGTCGCTACCACAGGTTTTCTCATGCTCATCGCCTCCAGAATTGTTATGCCAAACGGCTCATAGAGTGAAGGTTGAACGTACACTTCTGCCTCACGATAAAGAGAATAAAGTTTTTCCTTTGAAACATTATCCAAAAAACAGACAGACCCATCTATTCCAAGCCTATTAATATATCGCTGCAAAGGCACCAGTAATTCACCATAACCAACTATAACAAGTTTAGCATCAGGATACTCTAACAAAACCTGACGCATCGCATCGATTAAATACTTATAGCCCTTCCTCCATACAAGCCTACCGACGGACAAGATCATATGCTCTTTAATTTCTTCTTTCACTTGTGGATCTACAAGATTTTGCAGATCTATCCCATTATGTATGGTTACAACACGCTCTCTTGGCAAACGGAAAAACCTGATAGCATCTTCCGCTAAAGCTCTACTGACAGCTATAACCTTGTCTGCACATTTGTACTCTACACATGTGAGAAAACCCATTGCCATTTCACCTACAACTCCGAAAACAACATTTCTATTAACAAAGGAAAGAGGTATACCAAAATAGGAATTAATTTCACCGAACGACGTAGAATGCAAAGTGACAACAAAAGGTATGCTGCCTCTACGTAATAATCCATATCCATAACTTGAAGGACTCTGACCATGAACAATCTCTATCTTATACTCTTTACATAACTTGTCAACTTCTTTAAAAGAAACCAGAGGAAGAGTGTAACCCCTAACCCCCGGTATTTTAGGAATAGGGTTAGATGTAGGACTGAAATAATGCATTTTAACTCCATTTACAACGCGATTACGATTTTTCGTATTTAAGACCAATACATGTACTTCGCAACCTAACATGTTAAGAGCTTTAGAAAGACCTCGCAGATGAGTTGCTGGGCCAGTTTCAGCCACAAAAGGATCAAAAAATGAAAGAAAAAGAACCCTCAAACGCAACTTCACATCCTGATCCTTTTTAGATAGCCAAATTGGTTAATATTGAATTATATCTTAATACATAAGATTTATTACTTTCCGATTATAGATATATAGCAGAGGAAACATAATAAATAACAAGCTTTCGGCGTCAAGTGGTTACATTGGAAGAAAAGAAAATAGAAAATTCAAAAATTTACGCTACGTTGTTGTTGCTATTACTTCTGGGATTAATCAGTTTTTCTCCTGCAATAGCATTATTGTCAAATACTGTTCTTATAAAGAGCCAAGGCACAATATCAACAACGCAAATAACCGCAAAAAGCGGCTTCCCTGAAGATATACAAGCAGCTGTAAACACTGTTGCCGCTGCAGGTGGTGGAACAGTATATGTTCCAGAGGGAAAATGGACTTTTAACCCTTCAAGTTGGCCGGGAGTAACCATTCCAAACGGCGTTAACGTTATAGGGGCTGGAATTGGAAAAAGTGTGCTTTATCTGCCTAACTATCCACAAGGCGGATTAGCAAATAAACCATTTCCAAACAGACCATTCTTCTATTGCACTGGAAATTCTGAAACCGACAAAAAAGTTAGAATCAGCGGCATTACTTTTCAGGGACACATTGAAGATGAAGAAGAAGTTCTTTGCGGAGTTGAAGTATTTGGCATTGACAATTTTAGAATCGACCACTGCGAATTCATAGACTTTGACCAAACATCAATCTTCCCAAGAAGTTGTAGAGGAGTAATAGACCACTGTACAATTGACAATCCATACAAGGATAAAATTGCAGGCGCAGATCAGGCTTATGGTATTATTGTTTTGGGTGATTACACTGTTTGGTATTCTCTTGACCAGCTTTTAGGTAAATATACTTTAAACACAGTGTATATTGAAGATTGCAGTTTTAGCAGATGCAGACACTCAATAGCGTCCAATGATGCAGGATGGTATGTTGTTCGCCACTGCGTCTTTACTGAACCCAGACCTAAAAACTTTGGAATCATAGATGTTCACGGAACTGACTACGGCGGAAGAGGACTTGAAGCATACGATAATCTAATAATAGGTGCTGAAGGCTATGAAGCCAGCGAAGCTTTCTGGATAAGAGGGGGAAGCGGTGTAATATTCAACAATACGATGAAAAATATTCGGTATGGTATTGGATTATATAAAGAGGCCGCTAACCCGCAATACTGGGTTAAAGACTTATACATTTGGGGCAACAGCATGGATGGCGGTACACTGATAAACAACGCAGATGACTACAGAGAAAATGTTGATTATTTCTTGCGTACTCCAAACCAACAACAAGACAGTTTCGTTTATACGCCTTATCCTTACCCACATCCTTTGACTCTTGGATAATTCCTCTAAAAGGGACGTATTTACCACGGAGCGTATTTGATGGGTTTCTGCTTGTTTAATGATTCTTCTATGCATTCGAGGAGTTTAATACTGTTTCGGCCATCTTCACCCGTGACAGGCGGAGGAGCATTTTCTTCTAGACTTTTTATGTAAGCGCTTATTAAGTCGGGATGACCGAAGTTCGGCTTTTTGATTTGGTCTACCGTGAATTTTGCCCATTTCCTATAAAGCCTCCTCAAATCCGTTAAGAAGTTGTGTGCTACTTCAGCCGCGTTTGCTGGCGGTTCTTGCACTCTTTCTATTATGTAGCCGTGAGGCAGAAAGGTCTGCACTCTTTTGCCATCCGAACTCGCTATTTCGTACATTATTTCGGATTCTTTTGCAACCCATGAGATTTCCATTATTCCCCACCGTTCAGAGGCTGTCCGCAATAAAACCGCAAAGTCGTCCCAAACCGCGTATTTTGCCTTAACGCCTAAAGCGTAAACTTCCTTTATGTCTTTTAGGAAATGTAATTGTAGATAGGCTAGGTGCGTGCCTACTTCCCATAGGATTCCTCCATGTTCTGGGCTGACATTCCAGGGTTGCGCTAAACCATGAGCCTTAAGCCATTCAAAATTCTCTCTATGCGATGTTCTAAAAGATATCAAATTAAAATCTTCAGAGTCCGCTAGGGTCTTCAAACGTCTCACGTGTGGATAGAAAAGTTGATTGTGGCAGACGCAAACTTTAATTCCATAATTTCTCGCGGTTTCAACGATTCTTTCGCACTCTTGACTATTTCTGCCTAAAGGCTTTTCCACTAAAACATTTATTCCAGCTTTTGCGGCTTCGCAAACAAGCGGCTCATGTGTAGCTGTAGGGGTGCATATGTCAATAAAGCCTATGTCTTTGACAGCGAAAAGTTCTCTGTGATCCGAAAAGACTTTCTCGATTTTATATGCTTCTGCAAAGGCTTTTGCCCTGCTAATGTTAGCATCGGCGACAGCAACCACTTTAGCCTTTTCTATAGCCCTATAAGCGTTCATGTGAATGCGCGCAACTCTTCCACAGCCTATCAATCCAACATTCATGATGAGTCTCTCCATTATTTTGAAGTCGGAGCGTATAAATCTAGGTGGCTTCTGATAAAGCCAGCGTACCATGCGGTCATTTTAAAGAAGGACTGTAATGGTAGTGCAAAAACGATTTTCTTTCGCGTCAGTTTATAAAGTTTTAATGCGTGGATTAAACCGGATAATATTGCGGCGGGCGGAAACATCCGATAATGTTTTACCATTCCGCTATTTTTGTGGAGAAAATAGTGCGTGTGATATCCTCTAGTCCAATATCTGGCCCAAAGGCTTTTCCATGTTAAGCCTAACCTTTCATAGTCTAGAAAGTATGCGTCAACCGTGGATAATTGCCATCCAGCCACTTTTGCTCTTATCTCAAGGTCCCAATCTTCGTTGTATCCCCGCAAGTTTTCGTCAAAATCGCCTACTTGCTCAAAGATTTGCCGCCTATAAATAGCGCCGCCAGTTCCAAGCGCCTTAAAACGGCCTTTACCCGACATGTAGTCCACCATTCTCCCAGCGGCACGAGAATAAGATTCTAAAGTTGCCAGCATGTTTCCTCCAGGCACTAGAGCTTGTTTTCCCTTAGCAATGCCAACTTTCGGATTCTTTTCCATAAATTCTAGCAATTTTTTGATGAAGTCTTTTGATAAAACCATGTCGCCGTCAACCCAGAGAATAAAGTCACCTTCCGCGTTTGCAACAACGATATTTCGCGCGTGGCCGATGCCCCTCCAAGAAGTTTGAAAAATTTTTGCAGAAATATCTATTCCAGAGACGCATTGTTTTACAACAGTCAAAGTGTTATCTTCGCTTCCGTCATCAACCACTATTATTTCAAAAAATTCATGCGGAATGTTCTGCGCAACCAGACTGTCTATCGTTTCCTTAACGTGTTTTTCGCAGTTTCTGACGCAGATTCCTACGGTTACTTTTGGTTTCATTCTTAAACACTAGATATTGGTAATATTCAGTGGAATGCTGTTTGCAATAATTCTTCGTAGGTTTTGTGTAGTTGAGCCGAAATTTTTTTCCAGTCATAATCTATGACGGATTTTTTTGCGTTTCCTCCAAGTTCTTCGGCTAGGTCGGGATTATTTAAAACCTTTACAATGTCTTTTGCAAACTCGTTCAAGTCATCCTCAATTATGAGGTTGACTCCATTTTTGAAGCCTAAACCTTCAACTCCCTTAGTTGTGGATACTACGGGCAAGCCGCAAGCAAGATATTCTAAAATCTTCAGTCTAGTGCCCGATCCTTGAAATAGTGGGGCTATTGCTACATCAGATATGGTGAGCAACTCTGCAAGGTCTTCTACGACCCCTGTGAAAATTAGGTTTGGCGATTTTATCTTCTCTAAGCATCGGCCGACTATCAGGAATTTTATGTTATCGACTTCTTTGCAAACCATTGGAGCAATTTTTGTGGCTATTAATTCAATAGCCTCTCTGTTAGGCGAATATTCCATATTTCCAACAAAAACAACAACACGATATTTTTCCAGACCGTATTTTCTTTTTACGTTTGCCAGTTTCGTCGTTAAATTGGTGAATCTTTCGATGTCAACTCCGTTTGGCGTCACCTTAATTTTTTCTTCTGTTATCCCATAAAACGTTAAAATTTTCTTTTCTTTTTCTGAAACGATGAGAATAAGGTTGGCATGTCTATAGGTTAATATTTCAATGAATTTTTCCAGGAATTGTCTAATTTTAGACGTGTGTTTTACTCTTAGCGCCTGAAATACATCGTGGCAATCAACAACAATCGGCTTCTTCCAAATCTTCACAACAAGTGGAACGAGAAGTCCTCCGGCTGTTTGTTGCTCTATTTGCACTATGTTTGCACTTTGAATTAGGTTGCGGATTTTAAAGGCAAATAATGGATCATAGAAAAATAATGTTGTAGGTTTTGCTATTCCTAGCAACTTGGCTATAAAGCGCAGCAGGCTTTTAGGCAAAAGACCGTTAAATTTGTGAACAAAAAACTGGTCCATTTTTTCGATGTTGTTAGTGAATCCTGGAATAATAACGTGAACCTTGTTTCCAAGTTCCGCGAGTCCCTTTGCCAGATTGTATATGCGAACAGAGTACCCGGTATCTCTTGACAGTGAGTCTTCAAATGAGCTTAAAATGCAGATTTGCATTGGTTAAGCCTCAATTATATGAAAAAACTTGCGTGTCAAACCGATATCCAATGATTGAGTCTTTTACTCCTCAAGTATTGGTGGGATGACATCGCCGACGAGTCTTCGATAAGTTTTCAGAAGCCAAAACTCTACAGACCATAGAAAACCTGTTGATATCCCACCTTCTTTTGGAAAATTCTTAGCAAATTCGGAAATTTTTTCGCCACGTATAGTTACGTTTTTGGGATTTCCAAGTCCTTCTTTTATGGCGATTTCTAAAAATTTAACATTTAAAGGCTCGTAGCCCATTATTTGTGAGGCTACCCAGTCAACTGCGAACGGGTCGGTGCCGGCCATTATCAAGCCCAATTTTGTCGGATAGCGTCCCAAAGCAACTATTCCGTCAACTATTGTCAGGCGTGGATGGAGAATCTTATTTATTCCCACTATGGCTTCGTTTAGAAACTTGTGGTAAACAACTTTTTTAGGAGTGCCTAAACAACCGAAAAGATTCTTCATGGCACATGTAACCTTAACAATCTTCATAATTTTAAGCTTAGGCACATTAACAAACAAGTCAGAGTCCAACAAAATTTGCGGGACTTTAAAGGAAATCTCACGGCCATTCACCTTAATAGTCTTATCAACCAGAACATCTTCGGAAAGGTTGAAAAGTTTCACCTTCTTTTCTTTAGCCAACTTTTCATAGCCAAGCACTGGAAAAGCATATTTTGTGCGCATTGCGGAAGCGTCAGCCTCGGCAATTTTAATGTCAACGTCCCCACACGTTTCGCGGATCCAGTCAATAATGCTTGCGACAACCCGCGGATCAGTGGTATATCCAGTATTAGAATCCCAATAATAACACAAGTTTGGCTTGATAATCACAGACTTAACTGAACTATCTGGCTTAAAATTTATGAGGTCTAACCCTTTCGAAATGGTGTCCTTTAGGTCTTCAGGTGAATTTTGCACCCGTACAAGACTCACAACACTGCCCATTTTAAACTGTCGACCTGACTCATTTTTCCCAACAATTAGAATCTCTTCTTTGAATTTCTTCAAAAACCGGGCTTTTGTTAATTTGTCAAATGTTATCCAAAAATGAAAGGTGGTTTAATTTTGGAATAGTGATATAGGTAAATCAAATAGGTACCTCATCTATCCCCAAATCCAGCATCAAGAACTGCAGAAGACTCTTTGACATAGACTTGAAAAAGACTATAAAGTTTAGATCGATAAAAAGGATACTTATACAGACCTAAATTCCAAAATTCAGGATAAGCATCAGACATTTCTGTTCGCCAATGACACTTTTATGGGTAGCCCGCGCTACAGATTTTGTAGGCTTCTTGGATTAGTTCAACGGTTTTCAATCCATCCATAGCCGAAACCAATGGATCAGAATCATTCTTAACACAATAAAAGAAATGTGCTAGTTCCTTATAAAACGATTCATAGTAATAAGTATAATATAAAGGCCGGATTTTTTTCCCAGCCATTCTCCGTAAAAGATTTTTCATGCCCTCCTTTGCAGCGTGAAGATAAAGATTGTTGGGCACCAGATCGTTAGTTGACATGTACCCAGCGTTGCCATGAAGAATAACTCTAAAATTATATTTGGGAAAAATAGTTTGCTGATACCAGCCAACGTTTATTATGCCCTTTGCAGAACCCCCTTTAGAACGTAATACTAGTATGGCGCCGTCTTCAACAGGGAGATTGAACTTATGATCCAACGAAGCGAAAATAACCTCACCGTCACCAGCGAAGAACCTGAACAAGTCAATCATATGATAGCCAATATCAAGAAGGGCGCCACCCCCGGACTTTCTCGGGTCAAACCACCAATCAGACACTGGAACAGGCGTCCTCGGATGTGCAAATGGATCGTTAATAACCTCTTCAAGTGTGACAACTTCTAAACTCCCAATGTAGCCTTTATCTAAGCGTTCCTTCATCTTTTCAATAGCTTCCATAAAACGAAAGCAATGCCCAACCATCAACTTACGTCCGCTTTCCTTAACCAGCCTAACGATGTCTTGGCATTCATCAACGTTTCTCGCTAAAGGCTTCTCAACAAAAACATTTAAACCCTCTTCAAGTGCAAGTCTAACGCTTTCCAAGTGCAAATAATTAGGCAAAGAAATTATTACCGCATCCATGTCAGGCGAGCTGTTCAACATCCCATGATAATCTTTAAACAATTCTTTAACGCCTAAATTCTTTGCTCTACTAAGCGCCCCTTTAGAATAATCCGCGGCAGCCACAACCTCTACACCATCGATTTTCATAGAATTCATTAAATGAAGCATACCCATCCTTCCTAGACCTACGACGCCAACTTTAATCATCAAAACCACCAAATGGTTATGGTTCAGCTTTCTCCCATGAAATATAGCGACGACCAAAAACGAAAGATATTAACGCGTAAAACAGAATTAGATTGTCCAGCACTGTTTCAAAAAAGATGTTTCTTACGAAAATCAATAACCCAGCAATAAAAAGTAAAATGGCAATTGAAAAAAATGATAGGGGAAAAAGGACAATTGTCGTTAACGTTATCACGGCTATAGCCACAAAAATAACAGGGTTAAAAATGAACAGCATCATCTCAGGCATCGCGATTTTTTTGGGGAAGCGAAGCTTCCCATTGACCATAAGTTTTAAACACTTGACCCAGAGGCCAATCAGCTGATTGGCACGCCTCGCCTTAATCTTCAATTTCTCTTGAAGCTTAGCTGGGAAATTCGTGTAGAAAACGGCCTCAGGCACCAAAACCGCCCTAAAACCATTCTGAACAACTTCAAGCGCCGTTCCCGAATCGTCTGAGCCAGTTTCACAGTCAAACTTTTTAAAGGCGTTTCGTTTATAAGCGCAGAATCCTCCCTCAAACCTGATGGTAGAGTGGATCTTTGACTCGCCAAGTCTCATTAAGGATGTTAGTTTCAAGTAAATATCTTCGCCTTTTGTAACCCACGACTCAGAAACATTCCTGTTCACGCCTCTGCCAGTAACCGCGCCAACAGTGGAATCCGCAAGATAAGGCAATGCTTCAACCAAAATGTTTGGAGACCATAAGGTATCTGCGTCGGAAACTACCACAATTTCATTTGTTGAGAGATCTAAAGCCTTATTCAGAGCCACCGACTTTCCAACTCTAGAATTCTGTCTAATAACAGTTAACCTAAGATCCGGATTATTTTCCGCGAAAACCCTAACTTTCTCCAAAGTCTTATCTTCAGAGGCATCATCCACAATTATTAACTCAATTTGATCTTTAGGATATACCACATTCCTAATGTTTTTCAACTTTGATTCTATACTGCTCTCTTCATTATGAACAGGAACCAAGATCGTTATCTTTGGCTGGAAACTTCTTTCTATATTTAACTTCCAAGATTTCCTCGTGCATCTCCAAAGGTAGGCAAAGTATCCTAAGTATGTCCCTAAAAAGATTAACGCCATCCCAGCAAATAGCACCAATAAAAAATAAAGCACGTTAACTCACACATCATTTATATAATAAATTCGAAGGCGTCAATAATTAAGCATCTAAGAACACGGTATTTAAACTTGAAGCAAATTTTCATTTTATTTTTCACATATAGAACATTTCTTTCTTTTTCAGGAATTTCTTAAAGTCTTTGGTGTGAGGCTTGCTTTGCCTCGGCGAAATCGCCGTCAGCTCGCATTTAAATTCTTCAACAGCCTCCCTTTTTAGTGGGAGAAACTCTGGAACGTTAACGTAAACTTTATTGCGCTTAAAAATGTTAAGAAAGGATTCTATGAGCGGGCCGAAACGGGCAAACTTATGCACGATTGTATATTGATACATCGCTGGTTTTATATTGAGCTTTTCAACAGCCCTTCTCACAATACCGTTTGCCGCTTGATGATCTGGATGACCATCTCGCTCAAAGGGAAAATAAACTTCCGACGGTGCATACTTCTTTAATATTTCAGCAACTTTTTCCTCTACTACCTCCTCATTTTCCCCGAGTGTTCCATCAACAAAATCCAGAAAAATCACATTTTTCTCCGGCACGCCTAAAATTTTCGTAGCCCTTAAAACCTCCCCCCGTCTGATCTCCTTAATTTGTTCGGGTGAAGGGTCATCATCTATCCCGAAACTTTTTAATAGCAAAAACCTTCCATCCGTCATAACAACAATTATAACTTCATATCCTTCAGCTAATTTTTTTGCTATTGTGCCGCCGCAACCCAAAGTTTCATCGTCTGGATGGGGCGCAAATACTATGATTCGCTTTCTATTCAAAGCTTACCCAAGCCTTCCTTGAAATGCTTCCATCAGCTTTAAAATGTTTTATTTCCTTTCCAGTAACATTTTAGCCGCTTCAACTGCATGATATGTTAAAATCATGTCTGCTCCAGCTCGCTTAATGGAGCTTAGAGTCTCCATAAGTAAAACTTTCTCGTCCACGTGCCCATACTCGCTTAGAAGCTTAATCATGGCGTATTCACCGCTAACCTGATAGGCTGCTATTGGAATTGTTGGATATTTTTGTTTAACCCTAAGTATGTGGTCAAGGTTTGTGATGGCTGGTTTAACAATAACCATGTCAGCGCCTTCGCTAATATCTAAGTCGACCTTCTGCATAAACATCTTCTCATTAATCACATCCGTCCTAAACTTACTCGAATCAACAGTGTGCCTAGGCGTCTCAGCCAAAGTCATCGCTTCAAAAAATGGCTGGAAAAGACAACTGTCAGTCTTTATGTAGGTCATAACAGCCACATCATCAAAGCCTTCTCTGTCCAACGCCGCCCTAATATGACTAACCTGCCCATCACACATGGCAGCAGGCGCCACCACATCAGCCCCAGCCTCAGCATGAACAGTAGCTATTTTACCAAGTATATCAGCAGTCTTCTCGTTCAAAACTTTCCCGTTTCCATCGGTGTAAGCACAAAACTCATCAGCCGTATAATCGCATAAACAGACGTTAGAAATTAGAACAAGCTCATCGCCAAACTCCTTTTTTAACCTACTAAAAATCTTAGGATGGAACGCGCCTTTTCTAAGAGCTATAGAGGCATCATCATCCTTCTCCTTCAAAACACCGAAAACCATAATCGCGGGAATACCCAAATCCACAACTTCACTGCAAACTTTAACAGCATCCTTCAAAGAAAGATAATTCTGCCCCTTCATAGAAGGAATCTCAAACTTTCGTCCATCTTCTCTAACAAATATGGGATAAATTAGATCGCTTGTCGACAACTCCACAGATCTAACAAGCCGAATCATCTGCTTTGACTTCTTCATTCTCGTTGTTAAACGCATTTAAACTCCTCAATATTTTTACAATGATTCCAGTTATAAAAACATCTTTTCCCGATTGAAATATTTCGCAATATTATCCTTAGCCATCATAGCCAACCTGACAAAATTTGGGATTATTTTTTCGAAACTCATAGGTGAACTCACGTTATAATGTATTGGATGTAATAAATCTGTATTTTCCGTTATTTTTCCTTGTCTAAGCGCAATTTCATAGATCAATGTGTAAGGCAATATTCTAATCTTTGTTAGAGATAAACGGCAGGTGCCATCATTCAGTTTTTGTTGAATTTTCAGGAATATACGCAAAAGCCCGTAAGCATGACGGCTATTATCATGTGGAAGATCATAAAGAAAATTGAATAGGACATTAGCATTCTCCACTTTTTTAGCTAGATCAATACTTTTATCAATAGTGCTGACCGTGAAATCTTTACCTAGAAACTTCAAAGCTTCATTAGAGGCCCCGTCAGGAGACATGCTGAATAACACACACCCAGCTCGTATCGCCTCTTGCGTAAAGGAAGTATTCAAGAAATCCGGTCTGAATTCCGCTTGCCACACAACATTAAGCTTACGTTTTATTATCTCATTCATTATCGCCCTTGTATGACTTAAAGGGTAATTAAAGACTGAATCCACAAAAAAGAAGCTATCAAAACCATACTTATTCACAAGTTCTTCAATGTCATCAGCAACCCGTTTCGGCGACCTTAATCGAAAATATTCGCCGGTGATAATTCTGTTCGGGCAGTAAGTGCAATTAAAACTGCACCCTCTTTTTGTTTGGATACCCATTGAAAAACGGTTTTTCTTGTACATATTAAGGTTGAAAAGTTCCATTGAGGGCGGCGGCAAAGATTCAAAATCCAACCATTCGCCTTTTCCAGTATAAAAAAGCTTACCGTCTCTCCTAAACATTAAATTCTTAACTTTCTCAGGGTGATTAAGGTTTTCCAATAATTCTGAAAAAGAGTATTCCCCCTCAGCCACTATTCCAAAGTCTATCTCTGGATTTCTTTTCATGATCTCTTCAGCAAATATAGAAAACCCTGGTCCCCCCACAACAAGTTTACATGACGGAAGAACCTCTTTAACCAGCTTCACCATATACACAAAAAAAGGATAATAAAAGCGAACGTTGTATGAAAAAGCGCTATCGATGTTTCTTAACGACAAACCAACCACATCAGGACTGTTCTTCTCCAAAATTTGCTTAAAATCTTTCATGGGATTTTCAGAAACATTTGGATCCCAACAATCGACATCATGTTTTTCCTTGATAATAGACGCTAAATATGCAAGGCCAAGCGGAAAAACTAAAGGCTCTCCGCTTCGAGGACCCATATAAGATTGGCAAAGGAGAACATCCATCTTCACTTTCACCACATTACGCAAATTCAAAATTGTTAAAAGCCCTTAATCGCCTCAACATATTCATCGAAATCGTGTACTGTTCAGTGAGCGCCTCCATAAGGATTTCATTTCAAAAGCTTAATTGAATTAAACAACTTATTCGCCTTTCCAGCTTTTATTCCAAAGAGCTCTTCAGCCACGGAAAGCAGCGAACCGTTATTTTTGAGAGCCGCCTCCCTAAGCTGCTCGATTGGAACCTGCAAAATCCTTTCAACAAGCTCCCTTGAAAACCTGTCCATAATCATAATTTTCCTCTCATCTTTTTCTCCCATCTTACGAACAGCCCTTCCAAACTCCCTCTGCCTTACAGCCTCAGCATTCCTGTAAATCTCAGAAACTATGGGTTCAACAAAAAGTTTGACAACTTGACGCTCAAACCTTTCAAGCTCTTCAAAAATAATCCTTCTCGCCTTCTCAGCCTCAGCCAGCCGGCTTCTCAGATTCTCATCCACGATTGCCTTCAAATCCTCTATGTTCCTAAGGGTTACTCCAGGAATCAACCCCGTCTTTTCATCAACAGCCCTGGGCTGCGATATATCTACCAAGTACAATCTTTTCCTCCATGCGCCTTCAGCCAACAACTTTCTTACATGTTTCGATTTTAAAATGGGCTCATTAACCGAAACAGCTGCGACAACTAAATCCACTTCAGGTAAAACTTGCCATATTTGGTTAAACCTAACTGCTTTGCCGCCGACCTTGGAGGCCAATTCCAAACCTCTTTCAAAGGTTCTGTTGGTAACGATAATGGTTTCCACACCTCTTTTTCTGAGGGCTTCTGCCGCCATTGAGCCAGCCTCGCCAGCCCCTATAACCAACGCTTTCACAAACCGAAGATTTCCAAGGTCTTTTTCAGCAAGGTCAACAGCCACAGAGCTTATGGAAACTGGTTTTTCGTTAATGGCTGTTTCCGTTCTCACGCGTCTGCCAATGTTCACCGCTTTCATAAATGCCTTTTGGAGAATCAGGCCCGCACATCCTAGCTTTTTCGCCTTCACATATGCTGAACGCACTTGACCGAGAACTTGATCCTCACCCAAAACCATAGACTCCAGCCCAGAAGCCAAATTAAAAAGGTGGATTAGAGCTTCTCTCCCTTCGTAAATCTCAACAATTTTATTTAGGATGTCAAGGCTTAACCTAGCCTTCACGCTCCAAACCTTCAATAAACGACTTATAACGTCGTCCTTAACTGAATCTTCAGCAACAATGTAAATTTCAACACGGTGGCAAGTTTGTAAAAGGACGCACTCTTTAACTAAACCTTCAGAACAAAGTCTATTCATAAACTCATCTTCATCTGGAATGTTCACAGCCTCAAGCATGGGCAAACTTGCCCTTCTATGAGAGGCTGAAAGACAAATGAGCACAAGTTCACCTCAGCATAAACAAACTAGGATATGACTACCGTCTTCCGGAATTTTCCCTCAAAAGTACCATTAGGAACAAAAACAACCTCGTTAAAAGTAACGCCAACCCTATTTTTAACCTCTTCAATAAGCTTCTCCTCAATAGATTTTTTTTCGATACTGGTAAACCCTACATTAGTCTCCACCTTCAAAGTGGCCTCCTGTTTAGGTGTGCGTTTATCTACGATTATCTGGCACCTTCCAGTAAGCCCCGGAAATTTGCTAAGCACCATCTCCACATGGCCTGGAAAAACAGCAACTCCCCTTATCTTAGTCATAAAGTCTTCTCTATCAATGTCAACTCCAACTCTGGGATGAGCCATTCCACAAGCGCATTTTTCAAAGCCTAAATAATGCGTTATGTCCCTTGAAAGGTACCGTATTAAAGGGAACGCCTCCCTCTGCAAACTTGTAATAACAAGCTCACCCCGCTCTCCCTCTCCGAGAGGCTCATGGGTTTCAGGATCAACCACCTCAACGAGGTAGAAGTCAGCCCACACATGATGGAAATCTCTGTCCTCTTCGCAATGAGCGGAGAACCCTGGAAACTCTGTAGCCCCATAGTCAATAACAACCTTCTCATAGCCAAAACTATTCTCAAGCATGGAAATCTGCTCTTTGCTAGGCTTCTCAGCAACGCATATGCCCATCCTCAAGTTGTAATCTCTCAAATCTTCACCCAAAGCCTTCGCAACCTCAAGAATTCTGAAATGAAAGTTTGTAACTCCATACAGAACCGTTGTGCCGAGCTGTTTTATCATGAGAATCTGCCTCTCCGAGTCGCCTGGTCCCACTGGAATAACGCAAGCGCCTATTTTCTCAGCTCCCC
>Ga0207433_10003677_pt1 | contig 29158 bp, 24 predicted proteins | sample YelNatPaOPGAMG01_FD_187559 | JGI IMG/M metagenome (GOLD analysis project Ga0207433, IMG submission 187559) | Hot spring thermophilic microbial communities from Obsidian Pool, Yellowstone National Park, USA - OP-RAMG-01 (SPAdes) (version 3) | ecosystem: Environmental > Aquatic > Thermal springs... | reverse complement strand
AGAAGTTGAAGACCTACCTGTCTCGCTTGCGGATTCCGAAGAAGACCGTATCGTTGGTTGGGGCTCATATCTGAAAGGAGTATGGAAAGATGAGTAGTAGGAAAACATCTATTCTGTTCATTCACGCGCTAACGAGTTTGCATCCTGGTTCAGGTACTGCGCTGGGAACGGTTGACTTGCCTGTTCAGCGTGAGCGGCATACAGGCTGGCCTATGATTCAAAGTTCAACGCTAAAAGGGGTTCTGCGTGATGCCTGCCGTCCCAAAAATGGAGACGAGAAAGAAAAAAACGAAGAAGAAAAAAACGGAAAAGAAGAAAACGGAAAAGAAAAAAACGAAAAAGAAAAATGGCTTGCCGTTTTCGGACCAGAAACTGCTGATGCCGATGCATACGCAGGGGCGTTGAGCTTGACAGATGCTCGCATCCTCGCCTTCCCTGTGCGTTCATTACGCGGCGTCTTCGCATGGGTGTCTTGTAAGAGCGTGCTTGACCGACTTAACCGCGACCTTGTTTTGGCAAGGGAACTTAACCGCGACCTTGTTTCGGCAGAGGAAGAGAAAAAGGCGACTGAAAACATCCAAGAAGTAGAAGGAGGGCAAGCCATATGCGCGCAGGAAAGCCCGCTTCTCTTCGATAACGATAAACTGGTCTTGGAGGAATTTGAGTTTAAAAGGCACGGCAATGCTCCTTTTCCCTCCATTGCTGAATGGATTTTTGAAAATGCCGTAGAAGATGCCGAGACCAAAAAACGCTTAAGAACGAATTTCGTTATACTGTCCGATAACGATTTCACGCACTTCGTCCGCTACGCAACCGAAGTCGTCGCAAGAATCGCCTTGGACTACGAAACAAAGACGGTGAAAGAAAAGGCTCTCTTCTACGAAGAATACCTACCGCCGGAAACAATCTTCTATTCTCTCGTGTTCGCTGATGAGAGCCACAAGAAGAACAACAACAAAATGAGCAATAAGGATATCTTGGACTATGTCAAAAAGAATATGCCTGCTACACTACAAATCGGCGCAGGGGAGACGATTGGAAAAGGTTTCTGCGCCGTTCGGCTCGTGGACAAACTTCTGAGCGAATCGAGCAAATAAGGAGGGTTTACAATGCCTCAAAATTTAGGTTCGAAACCTACACTTGACCAGCGCCGAGCAAAACACGCCTGGAATGCCATTAAATCACTGAAGCCGGAAGAACAACAAGAATATGCTCGTGAAGCCCGAAAACTGCCTATAAGGATTATGACCGCAGGACTGGGACAAGCGCTCGCTTTCATCTTCGCAAAAGCAAAAAACAAAAAGCGAAGTTTCGAAAAACTTCTTGAGCATTTGACTGAATGGGTCATCAATGAATGCCAAATTCCGGCAAAGAAGCAGAATAGTCTTATAGAAAGCATAATTGAAGGAGACCCTGATTTTCTCCGACGCGCCACCGACGAAGTGCTGGCATACCTCGTTTGGCTAAACCGCTTCGCAGAGGCGGAAGGACTGACAGGCGAAGTAGACAAGGAGGGTTAACTGTGCAGGGACCTTGTATTCCAAAGTCCACCAAAGACCTTCTTGACAAGGTGAACGTAGAAGAACGCCATCCCGGATTACAGTTGGACAAGTTCAGCACAGTAGGAGACCAACAAGCACAGAAGAAAACACTTGAAGATGTCTGCAAAGCGAGGATTGATTCAACTCTGTTTGAATCTTTGATAAAGTACCGCAAGAAGTATATAGAAAACTTGCCCACTAAAATGCGGCGTATGTGGAGTTGCAAGACTGCAGGTCCTCTTACGCTTCACCTTTCCCGCATCTCTGCACTCGAAAACGCGGGCATCTGTCTCCACCCGCTTTATGGCTTCGTCTATCTTCCGGGAAGCGGGCTTAAGGGAATGGCGCGCGCTTACGCAGAAACAATCTGGAAGCCAGCGAATCCGAACAAGACCGAGAAAATTACAAATGTTTTCGGCAATGAACCAGGTGAGAAAAGCCAAGAAAGACAACACGCTGGAAATATCATCTTCCACGACGCATGGCCTGAGGAATTGCCCAAACTCATCGTTGACATCGTGAATTGCCACCATAGCGCTTACTATGGCGCAGAGACAGATGACGACAAGCATGCGCCCGGCGATTGGGAAAACCCTGTCCCCGTTTATTTTCTTGCTGTTCCTTCGGGCGTGACATTTTCTTTTGCTCTGTCCAAGCGTCGCCCTGATGTTGACGATGAACTGCTAAACCTCGCGAAAGAATGGCTCATTGGAGCGCTCTGCTATATGGGTGCGGGCGCAAAAACCAACGCAGGATACGGCGCATTCAAACCAGTTGAAAGAATAGAAACAGCCGAATTTACGCTTGAACTCGTCACTCCTGCGTTCCTCGCAGGTGCAAGTCAGAATAAAGAGGACTGCGACCTGCGTCCTGCAACGCTTCGCGGACTTCTTCGTTGGTGGTGGCGTACAATGCACGCTGGCTTTGTCGAAGTGAAGACATTACGAGCAATGGAAGCCGCTGTTTGGGGAGATACCAATACAGGCGGTGCAGTAAGAATCACTGTCGAGCGTCACGGAGACATTTCGTCAAAACTATATGACAAGCGCGAATTGATGAAAGAACAGTTGGAGAAACCGCCAGATAAAAAAACGACGCAGGGACTCTTTTATCTTTCTTACGGTATGGGCGAGGAATCCAAACAAGGGCGTAAACAGCGATATTATATCTTACCCGGCGCCAAGTGGAAAGTCCGCTTTACCGCTCGTGCCTCTCGCTACTGTGCTGACTCGAAAGACGCTAATAACCTCGAAAAACGAGAGCAAGGCAAGGAAATTAGCGCTGACACAATTCTCAATCAAGCAAAATCCGCCTTATGGCTTCTCTGCCACTTCGGCGGTGTCGGTTCTAAGGCGCGGAAGGGATTCGGCTCATTCGCAGACATTGGCGAAATGGGTCTCGACGAGTGTAAGAAGTACGCAAGAGAATTTCGCGAGATTTGCGGCGTCGCCGAACACCAAGAAAACGATGCGGCCTCTCCTACTTTGGGTAAAATGCTCGGTCCTGTGGAAATTCAAACAGAATGGAAAGACTATTGGTTCGCTCTTGACCAACTCGGCTTTTCTGTCCAGAGATTTGCACAAAGATACAAGCACAGGTTAGAAAAGAAGGCTCTCGGCTTGCCCCGCAATATAAAATCGCCAGAAGGGAGTTTCAACTTGACAGAACGGTGCAAAGAAATACTAAAAGAACAAAATGCTCGTTACGCCTCTCCTGTACATTACCATCTGGCAAAAGGAAATACCGGCAATTTGACTATTCGCATAGTCGCCTTTCCTGCTGAATGTCTGCCCGACATAGAGACCAGTCGCAAGTTTTTGCAGGAACTCCTTAAGCATCTACAAGAGGATTTAAAAAAGCGCGCTGAAAACAACGAGCATAAGGGGCAGAAAAAAGATTCTATGAGTAATGTAAAGACACCAGTTAAACAGATAGAACTGCCTAACGCAGGCGAGAGTGTTGAAGCAACACTATTAGAAGAAAAGACGAAAAAAGGTCGCTGGAAAGCGAAGCACAATGAAACCAATCTGTCAGGTCCGATTCAGAATTCGGACAAGGTTCCTTCCGACAAGAAGGCAGGAGACAGAGTCCGTCTTATAGTGGCATATTGTAACGAGCGTGAGATTGCATTCGAGTGGCCTACATAATAAGGGGGCTCAGACAACCAGAGACATATTAAGGGAGGATGAGATGGTTATGAGCGAAGAAAAACGGCGAGTTCTGCTTCTTACAGTTGGAACAGGAAATGTAGAGAATGTTGAAAAGACTCTTTTCGAACCGCTTAGTAAATCAATCCAAAAGGGGGAATATGCGCAGGTTATTCTATTGCCGTCGCAGAATACAAAACAATGTGCTGAAAAACTGCTGAGCCGTTTTCCAAACCTGCTTATAAGCGTTAAGCCTCTGCCGGAAAAAGGACAAGAAGATAATGTATATGCCTGTTATGCGCACTTTGAATCTGTCGTCAATGAATTGCTTTCCGATGGCAAAGTAAAGGAAGCCGACATTATCGTAGATTTCACGCGTGGCACGAAAGCGATGAGCGCTGCGTTAGTGCTTGCCGCAGTAAGGCACGATATCCCAAATCTAAGATATATCACAAGCCAAGAAAGAGACGCAAGAGGAATGGTCACCCCTGGCACGGAAGAAGTATCGGAGTTTTCAATTGAAACCATAATTAATGAAAAGACTCTGGAAAGAGCCTGTCTTTTTTTCCGTAATGGCAACTTCGCCGCAGCTTCCGAGATTCTGCCCAAACCAGAGGGACATTTCGCCGTACTCAAAACGAAATCTGTCTTGGAAAAGGCATCCTATCTACGAAAACTATCAGATTTTTACTTGGCGTGGGACAGCCTGAATTACAAAGAGGCAACTAAAATCGAAATCCCGTCTTGTCCACTGCCGGAATTCAAACTCTTTGCTCCAACAGAAAAGATGAAAGAGTGGGTAAGAGAACTCGCAAGCCCGTTTCCAGAAGAGTATCCAGCCAAAGCCAACCGTTTGAGGTTACTCGCCGCAGACCTGCTGGCTAACGGCGAACGCCGCATCCGCGATGGACAGTATGAAGACGCATACTTGCGCGCTTATCGCGTGCTGGAACTCGTCGGTCAACTCCGACTTTTCGAGAAAGAACTCGATTCAAGTAACCTTCCTCCTAATAATAAATATGTCCAATCTTTGAGAAAAAAACTTCAAAAAGGTAAAAACACGACCAATTTCGGGAAAAACAAAGAAGGCAACTTGACCGCCGGCCGCAAATTAGTAGCCCAACTGCTAAAAGAGATGTCCGACCCCTTGGGACAGCGACTCTTAAATTTGGGCAAAAAATACGCCAATTTTCGCAACCTGAGTATCCTTACTCACGGCTTCGAACCAATCGGACGAAATAACGAAAACTTTTTGAAAGATTTTTACACCAAATTGGAAGAACTCCTTATCGATGACAATGAAAATGCAGAACAATATCTGGCTATCGCACGCAGATTAGACTTCAAGAAATGAAAGAACTTAAACCAATTCTTTTTTGTCCGTTCATAACTCATTTGCTAATCCAAACACAGTTTCAATCTCTTTTCATAAAGGGAATAAATAATTTATAGGGAATAGTTGCGAGTTAGAGGAGACTGAAAACTTTTACTTTCTTTATTTTCCTCACCCTATTCCTCAAAACTAAACCCCTCGCCGTAAGGCGGTGTTTCAATCTTTTTTTCCATTATGACAGGAAGTTCCGTAACACACCGAAAAGCCGCGTTCTGCTTGATAAAGGCGAAAAGCGAAAAGCGAAAAGCGAAATAAGAATCCCTTTTTCATCAGCTCAAGAATTTCTACCAAATTTATCTATAAATTTCTTATTATCTTTTCTTTATGAATCCTTCTTATATCAAGTTATGTTTCTACATTGATAAACTTTTCTGAACGCAGGGTTCGAAATTTCATATAACGGCTGACGTATATCTGAAGTTCCGAGCCAACAGGCGAGGAATTTGGGCGAAGGTGCGAAGCACCGTAGCCAGATACGCTTTGTTATACGCTGTGCCGTGCCTCCTTTTTCCAATCATTTTTATTAGCAATTTCATCCCTTCTGCTCGGTATTTTCATCTGTTTCATTGGTATCAGTGCCTGAGGGGAGTTCCAGTGCGTTAAGGCTTTTTAGTTCTGGGAGGGATGCTCCAAGAATGCCTTGCATATCCCCATACATCCCAGCAACCCCATAAACAGCGCGCAGTATTTGTTTTTCTCTCTTTGCCCAGATTCTTTCCATCGCTCGCTTTTCTTGGTCTAAATCCTTTTTCATGTTAACAAATGCCTCAGCAATAGTTTCTACTTTCTGTCTAAATTCTGGGCTTGTCAGGTAATTGTAGAGGATTTCGATTTTTTCGTCTCTGCCTACGGTCGATCGTTTTATCCTTCTAACTTCTATTAGTTGAGTCCTGAGTAAAGTGGCTATAGGAACCACTAACGGGTAGGTTGTAACAACTATTCCGTCGATGTAGTCAAAATTAGATACCTCCTTTGGCAAAGCGGTTGTAACTAACACACCTATATCTGCTTTGATTTCTCTTTGATCGTTCTTCAGTTTTTGTATCCAGTCATCTCTCCAATTTTTTGTGCGTTTGGATTCCCAAACGATAGTACCACAACATCCAGAAAGGTCATACACTTTCTGTAAAATATCGGCGCCAGAGATTCCTTTTGGCACAGGTTCAATTGAATCGGAAGGGAAGTTTTCTTTAAGAATCTCTTCAAGTTTTAGTTCCAATACTTCTCCGGTTAATTGCGCAGATGTTTGTTCGGCTTTTCTTTTTAACTCTTCAATTTGCTTTTTCAGATCGCTAATTACCTTCTCGTGTTCAGCTTCTTTTAATTGATATTCTTCCTTCATCTTTTTAGATAATTCGTTTTCAATTTTCTTTCGTTCCTCGTCCAGTTTTCGAGCCATCTCCAATTCAAAAGTTCTCTTCCTCTCTTCCAACTCTCGTTGTTGTTTTCTCAGTTCCAATTCCCTATTTTCTGCTTCAACTAATTTCTTGTTTTTTTCTTGAAGTTGACATTCTAAATCCCTTAATTTAAGACTTACTTCCTCCTCAGCTTTCTTTTTTGCCTCTTTTTCAATCTTAAGCCTTTCTTTTATAAATTCTTCCTTCATTCTCTTTTCAGTATCTTTCCTGACTTTTGCCAGTTCATTTTCTCTTTGCTCAAGAGCCCTTTGCATCTTTTTGGTTTCTTTTTCATATTTCATCCGAAGTCTTTCTTCAATTGGATGTATTAGTGCTTCGGTTAAAGCAATCTTCTTTCCGCAGTATGGACATATTATTTCTTGCTCAGGCATGGATACTACCTCCCTTACAATTCTTTATATTTTCATCTACACACGGCATTGCGTATAACGGCTGAGCGTATTTGAAGTTCCGAGCGAAGCGTAGCCGTATGTCCGCTGTTATATGACCCAAAGGACAAGGTTGCGAAGCAACCGCAGAGTTCGGCTTGGCGGTCATCATTTTGTCCATTCCTTTAATTTTTAGACGCGAAAAACATAAACGCGATTACAGCACAAATTACAGCCCAAATTGTAGGCCTTAAAAAGATTACCCAATGTAACTTTGTACGGTAAACTACTTGTTCCCCACTGATAAGATCTTTATCAATGTAACCCATAATCATTCCTAATAACCATTTGCATTTTAATATAAACCAAATTATTTTTCAACTCCTTAAATACTTCCACAAATTTTTCTCATTATCTTTATGCGAAACTTCAATTCCTTTTTCATCAGGTCAAGAATTTCTACCTATATTACATCATTCCGAGTCGACATTATCAGTCCAGGTTTCCATACATCCTGAGGTGAAAGTAAGTGATGTATCTTTAACTGTTGGTCAAAAGAATTACGGTTCGCAGTATTTGACGAAGGTTGAATTGTCGTTTGTTCATCAGCCCGAGTTGCCTGCGCCGCCCGCCGCTTGTGCGGCTGGATTCTCCACAACTTCAACGACCTTCCTTGCATCAGTGTCGTAAAATACAAATTTCCGACACCTTCCGAACCTCGGGTCAACAGCGGACGAAAGTTCTCCACCCTCTGAAGTTATCACTATCTTCATCGCACACCTCCTTTATGAAAACGCCTTCCTCTCATCCTTTTCCCACACCGCCTGCATTTTCCGTCAACTCTTCGCCCAGAGCATACGAACTGGTTGCTATTCAGTCTCCCTGCCGCGAACAATTCGAGCGCATCCTCGGCGCGTCCTATCACTCCCCATATGAGGGCGATTCTTTCGCGCTCAAACATTATCTGCCAACAAGGATGAATTCCACCACATATCACAGCCTCAGGTGCAATAGACAGAATAAAAGAATAAACCTTGTTTGCATCCTTCCCAGGAACAGGCAGCCTGCGAAGCGAACTGATATTCCCCGAACTAACCTCTGCTGTCATCACCTCGGTCGCATATTCAAACCTTGGTGAGACTTCATCCCGAAAAGCGGAATAGCAGCAAGCATTACGAACCTCCGCAACAGGTATAAATATAGGCAATTAGAATGCCATTACTCAAACCATAAGAGACAATCTCTTGGCTTACAGAAAGTTAGAAATACAGTGTCATACGGACATTTTTGTAAAATGTTTCAGTGATGAAACAGAAGTAAAACACTGTGTTACATAAGTGAAACGCTATTCCTCTTCAATGTTGAAGCGTTTCATCTTCCGCCAGAGCGTAGTGCGAGAGATGCCGAGATGGCGCGCAGTCTTGCTGCGGTTAAATCGATTCTCCTCAAGACTTCTAATTATTGCGTCCCTTTCACTTTGCTCGATAGGGGTTATTCTCCCTGCGTGTTTTTCTGCCGTATTTATCTCCTGAATGTCGACTGGTAAGTGCTCAGGTTTTATCACATCTCCTTTAACGAGCACGAAAGCGTGCTCTATGGCGTGTTCCAGTTCGCGGATGTTTCCGGGCCACTTATGTCTCATCAGCAACTCCATTGCCGAAGGAGAAACGCCCGTTACCGTCTTCCCCATCAGACTATTGAACTTTCTGATGAAAGTCTCTATAAGGAGAGGTAAATCTTCAAGCCGTTCTACAAGTGGCGGGAGTTCAAGTACAATCGTGTTTATTCTGTACAGCAGGTCTTGGCGGAACATTCCCTTTGCGACCATCTCCTTGAGGTTACGGTTAGTGGCTGAAATAACACGCACATCAATTGTAATTACCTCAGAACTGCCTACTCGCTCAAAAGCCCCCTCTTGAAGAACACGCAATAGTCTTACCTGCATAGCAGGAGAAAGGTCGCCAACTTCATCAAGGAAAATTGTGCCTTTATCAGCAAGTTCGAACCGCCCTTTACGAGCAGTCTTGGCATCAGTAAATGCTCCCGCCACATGTCCAAAAAGTTCAGTTTCGAGAAGCGTATCAGGCAGTGCTCCGCAATTTACCTTCACAAACGGCTTATCAGCGCGGGGACTCTCCGCATGGATTGCCCTGGCAAGAAGTTCCTTACCAGAGCCTGTAGGTCCCCATATCAACGCCGCCGACTTGCTTGCCGCAATGTCAGGAATGAGCGAAAAAATCTCCTGTATCTTGTGGTTCTTGCTCACCATATCCCTGAAACTGTACGCTTTCCTAATCTCCTGACGCAAGTCTTCTACCACTGACATATCTCGGAATATCTCCACCCTCCTGTTACTTCACCCGAACTATTCCTCAACACCGCGGTGGAAACACTTATAGGCTTCTCTCTGTTGTTACGGTCAAGAATATCTATTCGTAGCCCGGAGATTTCTTTCTCCTCCTCAATAGTTTTTCGCAGAACACAACCCTCCTTACAGCAGGACGCACGAAAGATATTGTAACAGTGCTGACCAAACGCTTCTTCTTTCGAAAAGCCCGTTATCCTTTCAGCGGCAGCATTGAAATAGATTATCCGCCAGTTTCTGTCTACCGCAAAGACGCCGTCCGCGACAGAATCAAGGATAAGTCTTGCATCCGCCAGTTTCAGTTCTGTAAACTGAGAGATTGCGGCCGCATCAACGCCTTACAATATAAATGCGTTGCGCCAGTTTTATGCGGCAAAGAGTTTTATAATTCTCTTGAAAACACTTGAGAAAAACCGGCACAACACATCATCTATCATCATTTTGTTATATCTACCGCCCCGTTTGCGCCTATGTGACTATTTAGTATTATAGTTAACCACTTTAACACAACACTTGTAACACGATGTCCGACACAATAAAAATCCGTCTTATTGATACGGAATCCCTAATTCTTGAAACTCAAACGATAGAAAAAATCGAACAGACGCTCTGTTACCCGATTATTTTGATGTCAGTTCTTTACAGCCACAAGTCTTAAATGCGTTGTTGGAGTTTCTTCAAGTGAATATGGCGTTAAATAACGCGATGGGAATCGATAAACCACTTTCGGCTTGCCGCATAAAAACCGCCGCAACGCATAGATTCTCTTTTATTCTCGGCGATTCTCAATGCCAAAAAAGAACGATTAAACAGCAGAATCTTTTAAGAAGTCTTCAAAGAACTCTTTTGGTTCGCTACTCTGCTGTTTTGCGGCTTGAAGCAACCACTTCTGCTCTTTGGAATCAATAATTTCCGAAGAGACCTTCTCAAACCAGATTTTCGATTCCTCCGCTCTGCCAAGTCGGCGCAGGAGTTCTCCTATAAGATATGTTATCTGCGCTCGTTCTTCTTTCTCGACTTCTCCTGCATCCAATCCCTTAATGTAGTTTTCGACCGCTTCCTCTCGCATCCGTCCTTCAAGTTCGGTTTCGCCTTCTTCTGCTGCGCACCACGCACCGCGTAGATAAAGGTCTGCTATCGTAGTATAAGCGAGGTCAGACGCCTCGGCGCAAATGGCAGCGAAAAGATACTTATACGAAGGAGACGGCTCCATTGGACCAAACCTGTCTTTATAGGGAACCATCTCAGCGCGAATCGAGTCTGCTATTTCGCTATCTATCTCGTCTTCAAACCCTTCCTCGTATGCGGAGTAAAAGCAATTTGGGCAAGTGTGAACGAAAAAGAAATAAGGCTGAACGCCCATTGCAACAGGCTTAAAATCTGTATGCGCGGATACCTGATTCGTTGATGCAACTGTCGAGGTCTCAAACTCCGTTTCACAAACAGGACATTTGAGAGTCTTTTCAAAAATAGTGGTCACAGCGGTCTCCTCCTTACTGCGCCTTTCCAGGAATCTTTCCTTGTCTGTATGCAACCGCAAGCGCCTTAACAACGACTGGGTCAAGCCATCCCGTCTCGGACAATTGATTGAGATGGATAAATGCATCGCGGACATTACTTCTCTTCAACGCAAATGCGTATTGCCGTGCAACAGAAATAATCCTCGCCCCTAACGGAATCTCTTCTCCTTTTCTATGCTCTGGCAATCCGCTACCATCGAAAAGTTGGTATGAGTACTTTATAAGAGGGACAATCTTTTCAAACCCTGGAATCTGCATAAGTACCCTTTCCGCTCCTTTCGCCAATTTATACTCAATGCGCTTGTCCGACGATTCAGCGCTCGCCGATTCATTAATGTCTCGCTCGGTCACAGTTAGCCAGCCTATATTGTGCAAAAAGCCTGCAAGCAGAATGGCATCTTTTTCTTCCTCGCTCAGTTTCATCACTTCCGCAATCGAACGCGCCGTTTCCGCAACTACCTCCGAGTAACCCGCAAGATTCGGCTCTCGTGCATCAACCGCCTCAACAAGAACACGCACAAGACCTAACATACTCTCCTTCTGCTTGCGTTCCGCTTGAAGTGCAAAAAGAGCAGAACCCAACTGGATTCCGACCGCTACCATAAGTTCAAGGTCTTCGTTATTGAACGACTTGTTCAACTGCCTGCTTGAAAGATATAGCGCACCGATTGTTTGCTCGTTTGCGACAATAGGTACACACATTATAGTATTCGCTTTCGACAGAACAAGAGAAGCCTTATCTTTGAACCGCTCATCCTGTGAGACATTCGGTGTCAATACAGCACGACCATAACGAATGACAGGTTTAATGACGGTTTTTGAAAGGAGCGGAGATTTGTACGGTCTCAACTGGAACGCTGCTTCAAGGCTCAACTCGTCTTCGCTACCAGATTTCAAAAGAACATAGCAGTCATCTGCACCTACAGCTTCCGCAGCCATCTGAGCGGTCTTTTCCAACAAACTCTTTTCATCCTTCTCCGTTGCAATGGTCTTCGCCATCTTGTAAAGCGCAGACAGATACCTCGAATGCATCGAGGAAGGAGGCAATTTTTCCTCAGGCTCCTCCATATCAGCCATCAAATCAAGAGCGGAGACTTTGAACTCTATCGTCGAGCCTGGGTCTATCGCTGATGAGTAAAGAACCTCCTGCGGGATATTCGATTCAACTTCTGGTGGCACATCCTCAAAAGTAAGCACTGTGCTGCCTATTCTGATTCTGTCACCGTTTCTAAGCATCGCTTCCTTCACTTCCTCATCGTTTACGAAACTACCATTACGGCTACCCAAATCACGAATAAAATACATCTCGCCGATTCTATAAACTTCAGCGTGCCGACGACTGACCCCTTGGTCAGCAAGAGGTACTTCACAGTCGGAATCTCGCCCTATGACGATGGACTCTTTGTCAACCTTAAACACTGCCCCTGCGCAGGGCCCCTCCTTAGCCCTTAATAGAACCATCGTTACCTTCCCCAACAATCCTCCCGTCAACAATATTTATAACACGAGTTCCAAAAGATACAAGCGCTTTATTATGGGTCACCATAAGAAAAGTCTGATTGAAACGAGATTTCATCCCTTTTAAAAGAGAAAGAATCGAATCGGCGGTTTCAGTATCAAGATTACCAGTAGGCTCGTCGAGGAAAAGTACCTGTGGTTCTGTAATAAGTGCTCGTGCGATTGCCACACGCTGCCGTTCGCCGCCTGAAAGTTCACTTGGGTTATGCTTCATTCTCTCCTTTAATCCTACTATCTCGAGTAACTCTTCCGCCTTTTTCTTTATCGCCTTCTTTCCAACAAACCAGTTTAAGAACCGCCTACGCATCAAAAGCGGTAACATCGTATTTTCAAGCGCATTAAAATCCGGTAGAAGATGATAAAATTGGAAGACGAATCCGAACTTTTCGTTCCGCAGTCTTGCACGCTGGTACGCAGGCAGAGCAGTTATCTTTTCGCCATCTAAGTAGATGTCGCCTTCCGTCGGAACATCAATCAAACCGAGTATGTGAAGCAGAGTGCTTTTTCCCGCACCGCTCGGACCATACATCAACACCCCTTCACCTCTCTTTATTGAAAGGTCAATTCCCCGCAGAACAGGCAACTGCCGTCCGCCTGCGTAATAACTTTTTTTGATTCCCACCGCTTTAAGAATTATCTCATCACTACTCATACCGCAACGCCTCAACAGGATCAAGACGTGACGCCCTTAACGCAGGAAACAGCGCAAAAATCAGGCTCAAAAGAAGAGTCGGCACAATCACATAAGCGAGTTCGAGAGGGTCAACTTCTGTCGGAATCTTGTCGAGATAATAAACATCGCGGGGAAACGGATGATAGCCTGTAACCTTTTCTATGAAACCTGCGACCTCATTGATTTTGTAGACAAAAGTTAATCCTAAGAACAATCCGATTGCGCTGCCGACAGATGCTATGAATACTCCTGCGAGCAAAAACACTCCCAAAACTCCGCCTGTTGTTCCGCCAAGAGATTTCATTATTCCTATGTCTCTTGTCTTTTCTGCTACCATCATCGTGAGAATTGAAACGATGCCGAAACCTGCAACCACGATGATGAAAAATATGATGAAACTCAAGAGCCATTTCTCCATTCTGACTGCTTGGAGAAGGGTTTTGTTCTGTTCCATCCAAGTGCGCACCACGAGCCGTGACTTTCCCTGCTCAAATGGCTCCACTGCCTCACAGATAGAGTCCTTTAACCTTTCCGCATCCCTGTAGTCTTCAAGTCGCACTGAGATTCCACCTATTCCATCTACACCGATGAACCTTTTCACCTCATCAACCAAGCCGTATAAATACCTGAAATCCGTATCAAAGACTCCTGTCTTGAACGCGCCTAAAACGACGAATTTCTGCTGCTGCACCTTCTCGATATTCATCTGCGTCGCTGTCATCAAAAGTATCTCATCACCGATTTTCAGACTGTAATGTTTCATCAACTCGATTCCCACGACCACGCCTGGTGTTTCACCTTCGCGGAAGCAAAACAACTTAATCACTTCATCGTCCGAGAGAGGCTTGCGATTAAGCGCCTTCTGATACGGACCTGTCAAAGATTCAAGTCTCTTTTTTAACTCCTCATACTGGAATCTACGCCGCGAAAGTTGAAATTTCGCAAACTCCGCTTGCGCAGAATCGTGAGAAAGAGACTTTATAATACCCTCCAGTTGCGCAATCGCATACTCGTAAGCCTTAATATACTCTTTTAGGCTTTCGTAATCAGCGATGATTTGAGCCTCATCGGGTCTTAAAAGATATTGTTTGAGTTTGCCGACTTCAGCCTCCATATCAGGCTCTATTCCCTTTATGAATCCGAAGTCAACATAGATTCCCTTAACGAGAACGATGTTCTGAACAAACGGCGCAACAGCGGCGACCCCCTTAACCCGCTTGATTGCTTCCATTATCGGTTCAGGCTCCCGAATGGCAAAATCGTAACTCTCGACTGTGATATGCGCATTGATGCCGCGCAACTTCTCATGGAACTCGCGTTGGAAACCGCCCATTACGGATACGACTATTACGAGAACCATAACACCTATGGCAACCCCTGCCGTTGCTATGTAAGTCGTCAGTCTATGTTTCAGGTATCGTAATGCAACAAACAAGCGCCACACAAGTCTACCCCTTCGTCCTCAAAAGTGGAAACAGTATAACATCCCTGATTGTCTGCGTGTCCGTAAAGAACATAACCATCCTATCAATGCCGACACCGAGACCGCCCGCAGGCGGCATCCCATAAGAAAGTGCCATTATATAATCCTCGTCTAACACTCGCGGAATCCCGTCTTCTCTTATCCGCGCAATCTGTGCTTCAAACCTCTTGCGCTGTTCAATCGGGTCATTCAATTCTGTAAACGCATTCGCTACTTCCATACCTGCCAAAAAACACTCGAACCGCTCAACGAGCCGCTCATCCGTTCCCTTGCGTTTCGCCAATGGCGACATCTCAACAGGATAGTCAACTATAAAAACAGGACCTTTAAGTTTTTCTTCACAATACCACTCAAACACCTTATCAACCGCATGCCAATGCTCATAGTCCTTATCTATATTGCCTTTCGCCTTATACGCCTTTTTAACATTCTCTTCGTCCCAAACATCGAATCCGAGGCTCTCTTTGAAGAGTTCCGTGTAAGAGAGCCGTGGATAAGGCGGGGTCAGGTCATACTCAACGCCCTGATAGGTTATCTTGGTCGTGCCCATCACCGAAATCGCAGTCTGCGAAAACAACGCCTCGACAATCTTCATCATATCCGAGTAGTCACCATATGCCCGATAGAGTTCCAACATCGTAAACTCAGGAGAATGGCGCGAAGAGATACCTTCGTTTCTGAAGTTGCGACTTAACTCATAAACTTTTTCAAAGCCACCGACGAGCAACCGTTTAAGATACAACTCCGGTGCGATTCTTAAATAGAGGTCCATATCGAGCGCGTTATGGTGGGTAACAAACGGAAGCGCCTCCGCACCGCCTGCGATTGGCTGCATTATCGGAGTCTCCACTTCAATGAATCCTAACTCGTCAAGAATATGGCGCACCGCTTTAACTATTTGAGTCCTTCTGATGAAACTCGCACGCACTTCTGGATTCGAGAATAGGTCCACATATCGCCGTCTATAGCGCAACTCTATATCCTTCAGTCCATGCCACTTTTCAGGCGGCGGGAGAAGCGTCTTGCACAGCAGACGAAATCCTGAAGCAAACAGTGTAACTTCACCTGTGCTTGTTTTTCCGACCTTCCCTTCAACCCCGATTATATCGCCTACATCTAACATTTTCACAACCTCATAGTCATCTGCGCCAATCTCGTTCAGCCTAAGATAGACTTGAATCTTGCCTGTCAAATCTTGAATATCAACGAACGCCGACTTGCCATGCATCCTTATCGCGCTTACCCTTCCTGCTATCCTCGCCGATGCTTCTGGCTTATCGTCTGCATAACTTCGAGCAACGGAAACCGCCACGCGCTCGCCGTCGAACCGACTGCCGAACGGGTCTATCCCTCTCTCTCGCAACTTCTTTAATTTTTCAACTCTCAACTCGTATGTCTTTGCATCCTGCCCTTCAATATCCATTTTTACCTCCTAATCTCTAACAACATTCTTCCGATTAATCGCGTTTTAAGACATCAAATGCTTTCTCAAACGCAGGAGTCTTCGCCGCTTTCAGATACTCAAACATAAACATCTCGGTCGTTATCAGAACAACGCCAGAAAGTTTCGCCCTTTCAAGTGCGATTGTTAAGTCCGTGTCAGTCGGCGAGGATGTAGCGTCAACCACCAAGAACATACGGTAATCCTTAGGTGCACCTATTAGAGTCTGCCCGACACATATATGCGCCTCTATTCCACAGACGACAACATTTTCTGCGGACAGTTCTTTTAACCGCTCACAGAATTTCGGCTCACCGAAACAGCCGAAGGATAACTTTTCTATCACAGGAAGACCATCAGGTAACTCTTTTTTGACTTCGTCCATCGTTCTGCCGAGCCCTTTTGGATACTGCTCTGTCACCAGAATTGGAATCCCTACGGCTTTTGCGAACCTTATCAACTTTATTACATTTTTAAGCACAGATTCCTTATTCATCATCATCTTAAACAACTTATCCTGCATATCAATCACAACAAGTACAGTCCCCTTTTCAGAAATCAAGCCCCTATCGCGCGGTTGAGAATCTTCTCTTACAAGAGATTCGGGAATCTCGCGACAGAAGCGGAAGTATCGGCGAGCCAATTGACTGTAAAGCATCTTATAACCTAAAAACCGCTCTCTCGTCTTGTTGTCGACTTCCGCCAACTCTTTCGCAGGAATTCCACCGACGATAACATTCTCAGGAATCTTCTGTTTGGTAACGACTACAGCACCTTCTGCGACAACAGAATGTTTCCCTACAACTGCATAGTCCGAAACGATAGCGCCCATTCCGACCAAAACATCGTCTTCAATCGTGCAGGTGTGTATGATTGCGCAATGTCCAACTGTGACACGGTTGCCAATGCGTGTCGTCTCTTCAGGCCTCCCGTGAACAACGCAGTTCTCCTGTATGTTCGTATTATCCCCGATGACAATTGGTCCATAATCGCCCTTTATCACAGCACCTGGTCCAATGTAACAATCCTTTCCGATTTTTACATCGCCGATAATGACAGCATCAGGGCTCACATAAGTTCCTTCGCCTACAGCAGGCTTTACGCCCTCAAACTCATAGAATACCATTTTCCCAGACTCCTTATGGAAACCGTCTTAAGAGTGATTATAATGATAGAAACTGATTTAGTCTATTGGATTACAGGATTATGAAGTTCGATACTGACTTCTGGCGAGAGTTAGAACACTTACGGTTACTCGCGCGGCGTCTTTACGCCCCCTCGCGAGTAAAACGGCTTAAAAGAATCGGCTCAGGACTTGAACTCGCAGACAGGCGCTCTTATACGCAAGGCGATGAACTCCGTTATATCGACTGGAAATATTATGCACGCTCCGAAAAACTCAACCTTCGCCTGTTCGAAGATGAGCGTGACCTCCTTTACCTCATCGTACTCGACTCGTCCGAGTCGATGTCTGGGAAATTCGACGCTGCTGCAAGAATAGCACTCGCCCTTACCGACCTTGCCTTAAACGCTGGCGACCGTGTCGTCTTCGCCCTTGCATTCGACGAGACTTTTAAAATCCTTTCGGAATCAAAAGGTGCTGCGGCAACACAGACTCTCGCTCCGATACTCGAATCCGCAAGAACATCAGGCAAAACTCTCCTTCTGCGCTCTATCGGATATGGGATAGATACGATAAAAGGGGTTCAGGCTGTCGTTATTATATCAGATTTTTTTGACCCTGATTACCGCTCCGTGCTTTCTTTCGTCCAATCCCATTCCCTGCCGCAGATTCTCGTCGCGCTACACTCGGAGATTGACCGTAACTTTACAAGTGAGTTGAAAGATTTTAGACTAATAGATTCGGAGACGAATGAGAAAATAGAAATCTCGATTGACGAGAGCGTTAGAAGGGCTTATGAAGAAGAGTTTGAGCGTTTTCGTAGGGAATTGCAAGAGGCAGCGCAGGAGACAGGCACAGAGTTAGTATTCGCAGAAAGCGAATCTTCTTTCAAAACTCCTGTTGAGAGGCTTCTGTCTCTTGGCTACTTCCTGCCTTAATTTTTGAGTTTTCTCATAATGGGAGCAGTGTAGTTTAAGTTGAGTTAGAGTTGGTTTGCGAATAAAATATAGGGAGTTTCTGGTTTGGCGATAGTTTTATGTTGGAACTGAAAGACCTGACGAAATCCTATGGCGGAAGGGTCGTCGTAGACGGCGTGAGTCTTTCGGTCAAGCAGGGTGAAGTCATTGGACTTTTAGGCAAGAATGGCGCTGGAAAGACGACGACTTTCAAGATGGCTATGGGGCTTGTGCGTCCTGATAGCGGCAAGGTGTTGTTTGATGGAAGCGATGTCAGCCGTTCTCCGATGTATGAGCGAGCGAAAAAAGGAATGGGGTATCTGCCACAGGAGCACTCCGTCTTTGCCGGACTTACCGTAGAGCAAAACATTCTCGCTGTACTTGAAGTGCGTAAAATTGCGCGCGCCGAGCGGAAAAAGCGGGCGCAATCACTTCTATCGGAGTTCGGAATCGCGCACTTGTCGAGAGAGCGTGCGATGATACTATCAGGCGGTGAAAAACGGCGCCTTGAGATTGCTCGTGCGCTCGCTACCGAGCCGAAAATCCTTCTGCTTGACGAGCCTTTTACAGGAGTTGACCCTATTGCGATTGCGGAAATCAAGGAGATGGTTGTAAATCTTACTAAGCGTGGAATCGGTATCCTTGTAACAGACCATAATGTGCGGGATACACTGACAATCACAGACAGAGCGTACATCGTAGAGGAGGGGCGCATTCTGGCGTCAGGTTCACCGCAGGAGTTGGTTGAAAGTGCGGATGTGAGACAGATGTATTTAGGCGAAAGTTTTGCGTCTTCGTTTTCGGAAGAGATTCAAAAATGGCGGGAGAAGCGTTATGGTATGGCTGAGAAAAAATCCTGAGATAGCGTTTATATCCGCTTGGGCAGTTCCGGGGCTTGCGCACTTCATAATGGGGCGTCACAAGCAGGGGCTCGTATTTTTGGTCTTCATCTTGGCACTTTTTATAAGCGGCGCAGTTATGAGCGATTTTAAAGGAGTAAGTCCTCGTTTTCATCCTTTCACATTCTATGGTCAACTCTGCTGCGGTGCTCCTACAATCCTTCATCTTCTTCTATTCGGACAGCCGACAGCGGACTATTTTAAAGGAACAATCTCCACCTACTACGATGCAGGAATCCTTTATATGATGATTGCAGGCCTTTTGAACATAGTAGCGATAGCAGACGCACTTGAACGGACTGTTAAGAAGCGCGGACATCAGATAGAAACTAAAGAGAACGAAGAGAAAAACGGTGCAAAAGAAGGAGTAGAAAGCGGTGGAACTTCTGATTAGGACAATCCTCTTCTTGTGCGCCTGTTATGCAATCTGCGTAGTTCCTGCGGCTGTTCGCGAGGAGACATTCAAAGAAATCTTCAAAAAGGCGACAAAGAGTTTTATTCTAACCGCCGTATGTATATTCGCTCTTTCCATAATAGTAGCAATCATCCACGCTTTTGTATGAGGCAGGATGTGGAAACCGTTGTCAAAAAGTTTCATCGTTTTGTTGAAACGCACCGCCTTATAAGAGATGGGAATATTTTGTTAGCCGTTTCAGGCGGTTCAGACTCTGTTGCAATGGCGCACATTTTCGCAGAATACAAAAAACTATACAGAAAGAGGATTACTCTTTTCGTCTGTCACATCCATCACCATATCCGTCCTGATGCGGATTATGACTCCGAAGTTGCAAAGGAGACTGCGAAACTCATACGAGCACCGTTTGTTATTCGTCATCTTAAGAACCCCAAGCGCCCTACAGAAGCATGGGCAAGGAATGCAAGATACAATGCGCTTTTTGAAACTGCTTTAAGACTCGGGTGTTCGACCGTTGCCACAGCGCACACCGCTGACGACCAAGCGGAGACCGTTATAATCCGGATTCTGCGCGGAACAGGTCTTGATGGGCTTTCAGGAATCTTAGTTAAATCCGCACCTGTTGAAGGAACCACTCTTGTGCGTCCGCTTCTCTGTTTCCGAAAGTCCGAATTAAGCGAATACACGACTAAAAACAACCTGCCTGTTGCGGTAGACTCGACGAACTTCGACTTGACGATTCTGCGCAATAAGATTCGGCATAGATTGATACCTCTTTTAGAGACCGAATACCGACGAGGTAGCGTTGAAGCGTTGTCAAGGCTTGCACTCGCTGCGCAGACATCTCAAACAGAGGAGGTTGAGCCGAAGTGTCGCTTTTTCTTCGGTCATACCGAATGTCTGATTCCGAAAGAATCCTTACAGGAGCACCCATACGGAGTTTACAAAGCGATTCGCAAAGCGCTATCTATTCTTTGTGGTAAACAGATAAGTCTGCCACTGCAGGATGCTGTTCTTCGGATTCTGAACGGAATCCTCGAAGATGCTCACATCTCGACATCCCTTACGAAAGATGTGATTGCCGAAACACTGCCAGAAGGGGTTGTCCTTTATCGAAATAAAGAAGAGCCACCTGATGAGCCTCATACATTTTCTGTTCCGGGAAAGATATGTCTATGGGGGATTGAATTTGTGTCTGAAACTTTTCCTTCCAACGGATTTGAGTTAAAGGAACACAAACAGCATAAGAGTCCGTTCATCGAAGTCTTCGACGCAGACAAAGCCGGGAGAAGAATCACCATAAGGTATTTAAAGGAGGGAGATAGATTCGAACCGTTTGGAATAGACGGAGAAACAAAAGTTTTTCGATTCCTTATAAAGAGTGGATTTCCCCGAAGACTGCGCAAGTTCGTGCCTATTCTTTTATCGAGTGATGACAAACCGTTATGGGTGGTGCCGTTTCGGATTGATAGAAGATTCGCAATCGGTCCGGACACAAAGAATATTTTAAGGGTTGAGGTGAGATGTTCTGATGTTTGGTATATATAACCGTCACATAGTTAAGTCGGTTCTTTCGCTGCTCTTTTTGTCATCGGCAGCATTCACACTTATTCTTTTCCTCGGTTGGTGGGTGCGTATGATGAGGGAAGGGGTCGTTGCGGAGCAATTCCTTGAAGCCGCACCTTATTTTCTCGCTTTGACCGTTCCTTCTGTGGTTCCCTTGGCGTTCGTCGTTGCGGTCTCCGCTGTTATATCAAGAGCAGCAACACAGAACGAACTCCTCGCACTCTCCGCCGCAGGCGCATCGTCGCGCTCGGTTACAAGAGTGCTCTATGTCCTCGCTATCCTTATGTCCATTCCTTTGTGGTTCATAAATGACCGCCTTCTGCCTTCGAGTAACGAAGCCCGTCTCGCTCTCGTCCGTTCACTTGCGAACGACCTCTTGGGAATCACGAACGGCGAGGACAAATCTATTCCGCTGCCGAGCAAGGACCCCAAAAGCGACAAGATGGCTTTCTGCCGCAAATATCAAGATGGCTATATGGAAGACATCATAGTATTTGGACAGGATAAAGGTAGAGATTTTCTGATGAGCGGAAAGAAGGGGAAACTTCAACTCGATAAAGAATCGGAAATAGCGTATCTTGCGCTCGAGAAGGTACGCATCCAGCAGAAATCGAACACGGCTGTTGATGTGATTGAATGCGATAAATATATCCTTGCGATTCCACTTGAACCGGCGGCTCATCCACGCGAAGAGTTCGCAGATATAGAGAAGTTGTTAAGCAGTAGAGAAGCGATGAAAAGATACTTAAGTCAGGAAACGAGCAAAGAAAAAAGGGCAAAGATTGAATTGTATCTCGCAAGATGCGAGGCAGAAATAACCAAGCGAATAACGATGAGCGTCTCGCCGATTCTGCTTTTATTTCTCATACTGCCTGTCTCGATTTTGTTAGGAGAAAAGAAGCGTGGAGGCGCGCCTTTCGTCGCAGTAGGGACTTCCGTCCTCTTCTTCTACATCCCATCAATGGTGAGCGTCGCAATAGCGCGGCGTGGCTCCGAGTTCGCTCTGATGCTTCCTGCTTCTGCCGCATTGGTCTCTATCATCGCATCTATCATTATGCGGTTTTCTTTAAGGAGAGCATAGTGTTCAGGCTTTTCGACAGATACATAACGAGAATCCTAATCTTCCATTATGCAGGGGCATCCGCCGTCTTGTTTGGTATCTTCATCGCAGTTGATACGCTTTTTCGCATTGATACTCTGTCGAAGGCTGAAGAAGGGCTCATTAAAACGATTCTTATGTACTGGGCGAGTTCGCTACCGCAGGTGTTCGTGACACTCGCACCTGTCGCTTTCGTCGTTGGTTCAATTTCGACTCTGACGCTTCTCAAGCGACGGAACGAACTGATTGCGTATCTTTCGGCAGGTTCATCTTTATGGCGTCTGTTGGTTCCGTTCTTCGTTATGAGCATTTTTTCCGCAGCGTTAATGTTAATAGTTGACCTGTCTCTCCTTGATTATGCTTCAAGTATTTGGAGTAGTTTGAGAACAGACCGTGCTGTCAAAAGACTTACGATTGCTGACAAAAGCGGATACATACTCCGTCTGAACAAGTTCTATCCTGCTACCAAGAGAATAGATGATTTAACCATATTATTTACGAACAGCGAAGGACAAATAGTCAAGGCTATAAGAGCGAAAGAAGGGAATCTTATAAGTGGGGAGATTGAACTCAAAAACTGTGAATTCGAAGATTATGATTCATCAGGCGCGCCTATCGTCATTGATAGGAAGGAAGATTCTATGCGCATCAAAACAGGTCTTACAAGTGAAGACTTTGAAATCTTCGAGCAAGATTTACAGTCTTTGTCTCTGTTTGAACTGGCGCAACTTATGAAGATGAAACCTAATCTGCCACATATAAAGACGAATTTTTATGCACGGATTGCGCTTATGATGGGCAACTTCGTGCTACTTCTGGTATGTCTTCCGTTTGCTCTTGGGGTTCTTGGAAGAAGTCCGTTCCTAAACTTGGGGGTTGTGCTCGTAATCTGTTTCTTCTATTTTATAATCTCTTTGTTCTTCTGGCAATTAGGTGCAAGTGGACAGTTGGCTCCTGTTTCCGCTGCGTGGCTACCGAATCTTTTCTTCATATGTCTCGGCGCCGCAATCGTTGACCTTATCCCGAACTAATAAGCGAAACGGCTTGACTTTCATCTGACATACTCTTTAATTTGTTAAACCATTGGTTCATACAAAACAGTTTAAGGGAATTCGTCTTGGCGACGAAACTCGTGATTGTCGAGTCCCCTGCGAAAGCGCGGACGATTAACAGATTCTTGGGAGAAGACTACAAGGTTCTTGCTTCGGTAGGACACATCCGTGACCTGCCTGCGAAGGAGTTCGGAGTTAAAATTGAAAACGGCTTCGAACCCCACTATATAATCGTCCCAAAACGAAGGAAGACGGTTGCATTGTTGAAAAAAGCGGCAAATTCCGCCGAAGAAGTATACCTTGCAACCGATATGGACAGAGAAGGAGAGGCAATCGCCTGGCACCTGAAGGAAGCGCTTGCTTTAGCAGACGACAAAACCTATCGTGTAACATTCAACGAGATAACGGCGCAGGCGATAAAGAAAGCGTTTGACAGTCCTGGAGCGCTTTCAATAGCGAAGGTGAATGCACAGCAAGCGCGCCGTATCCTCGACCGAATCGTCGGCTACAAACTCAGTCCTCTTCTCTGGGATTGGTTCAGCATTAGAAACTTAAGCGCAGGTAGAGTCCAGTCTGTTGCGCTTCGTCTGATCGTTGAGCGTGAAAAAGAAATAAGAGCGTTCATTCCGAGGAAATACTGGACTGCAACAGTAATGGTCGAGACACCAAAAGGTGAGCGGTTTGAAATGAGGCTTTCGAAACTCAAAGAAAAAGACGGAGCAAAGAATGCAGAATTCGATAGCGAAGGTTCTGCTCGAGAGGTTGTTGCGCCTCTTGTAGGTAAAAAACTTAACATAGTAGAGAAGGAGCGTAAGAAGCACGAAGTTTATCCTTATCCGCCGTTCATAACAAGCACGATGCAGCAAGAGATGGCATCTGTGCACAGAATGAGCCCAACCGAGACGATGCGTAACGCTCAAGCACTCTATGAGGGCATAGAACTCGATGAAGGAAAGCGTAAAGGACTCATCACATACCATAGGACAGATTCCGTAAGGGTCTCTTTTGGAGCGGTCAGTATGGTGCGCAGTTTCATCGAGAAGAATTTTGCGCCGGAGTATCTGCCCGAAAAACCGCTTTTTTATAAAACGAAAAGCGGCGCCCAAGCGGCTCACGAAGCCATCCGCCCGACAGATGTCTTCCTCATCCCTGACGAGGTTAAACGATTTTTGTCTAAAAGACAATTTCCGCTTTATGACGCCATCTGGAGACGGTTCGTCGCGTCGCAGATGGCTCCCGCATCTTATGAGGAAGACGAAGCAAAAGCGACATACGAAAATCTCGAGTTTGAGGCGGAAAGGAGGATTTTGCTGTTCGACGGATATTTGAAACTTTACGGAAAACCGTTAGAATGCGATGATGCTCTCCTGCCTGATTTAAGCGTCGGCGACACCGTCACCGTTGTGGATTTCACAATTAAAGAGAACCAAACGGAGCCGCCACCGCGCTATACTGAAAGTTCTCTCGTAAAGAAACTCGAAAGCGAAGAGATAGGAAGACCAAGCACATACGCGACTATTGTGCACACGCTTTATGAGCGCAAGTATGTTATCAAGCGAGGCACACAACTTTATCCCACCGAATTAGGAGAGAAAGTCACTGAACATCTTGTTGATATTTTTCCCAGCGTTATGGATGTCGGGTTCACACGCGAAGTAGAAGCGCAACTTGACCTTATCGAGGAAGAAAAAAAAGATTGGCGTCAACTTCTTGACGAGTTTTACAAAAGATTCGCAGCGGAACTCGAGAGCGTAAAAGAGAAGGATATAAACATAATAAGCGGTAGGAAGTGTCCAAACTGCGGGAGAGAGTTGGTACTAAAATACAAACAAGGAGATGCGTTTTACGCCTGCCCCGGTTACACCGAACGCGACGAGAATGGTAACCGGCTTTGCAGTTATACGGAGCCAGTCTCGGGCAAAAAAGAGAAAAAGATAGAAGAGACCGACTTAATCTGCGAGAAGTGTGGAGCGAGAATGGTCATTCGTGAAGGTAAGTTTGGAAAGTTCGTCGCCTGTTCCGCATTCCCGAAATGCAAAAATGCGAAAAGCCTTTCGGTGTTAAAAGGAGAGACCATGACAAAGAGAAGGAGGAAGAAAAAATGAGAAAAATAGTGTTGCTTATTCTGACGGTTGCGCTGATTATTGCACCGCTTGTTGGTGCTTCGGCGGACGATAAAATCAAGAAAGTAAAGGATGATATTAAGAAGAGTAGAATCACTTCTGATACAGATGACACCACCTTCTTCATAATCTTCTATTACTGGATTGAGATATATCTCAAATACACATTCTCCGATGGAGGATTTCGTTACCTTAATCATCCTTACCAGAATGGGCTGATGGCTTATCTTGTTGACGAAGAGATATCTCCGCGCCCGTTTGCGCTCAACTGTTTGTTCGGATACCAAAATGTGAACAGCAAAATCGAGGCGACACTCTTCGACATACGATTGCGATGTCCATCAGGTTCTTCTTTCTCGCTCTCCTACACCGTATTTGAAGAACAACTCGATACAGGCGGATACGAATACCTGTCGTTCTACTCCTTTATGCAGCGTGCGAGTCTTATCTCGAAACAGCCGATTGACATCACGCTCGACTTTGGCGTTAACCATTTCCCAGGAATGCAGAGAGGAGGAATTTCCTACGGTTTCGGCATTGAATTATTCCCTGCACCACCACTCTTTTTCACTTTCCATTTGAGACAACACCTTGTCGCAACTGGACAAGATGTGACAGAATCGTTTCTGGGTGTCGGTCTTGTTCTGCGCAATTTTGAGCCTATCTTCGGGTTCAGAGTATTTGACTTTCACGGCTTCTCGGGCGGAGTTGATTTAAGCGGAGTCGTCTTCGCCATCCAGATCCGTCTCTGACGGAGTTATGCTTAAATACGAACGATGTTTGTCATTCTTTCTCATAACGATTCGATTCTCCGTACTTCAGGGATCTCGGCTGAATACTGTAACGGAAGTGTTAAATAAATCTTGCACTATTCTCTATATCTCATTATAATTACCATATAGAGTAAGGGGATTCATATGGCATTTAGGCGTTGCATTATTTGTGCAAGAACGATTTTGGACACCGACATATCCGAAGGAAGAGCATATTACGGAGGCGATATATCGTGTTGTGGCGAGTGTTTGCGTAAGCTCTCGCAAGCAGCCAAAAGTGGCTCTCCCACGGATAAGTCGCAGCGCATAGCTGTTCAGTATTGCTTGAAGTGCGGAAACAAGATAAAGGAAGAAGAGACAGAGGCTGGAAAGGTGCTGCGTGTCGGTGGAACGGCGATATGTAGCAAGTGTTCTGCGCCGATACTTAAGATGATTGAACAAATGGAACAGAAGCAGAAACCGACTACGCAGATAAACAAGCCGATAAAGGGCACAGAGAAGCCTGCGGTGCGCGCTCGTGCTGAAGAGCCGTCAAAGTCCCCTGATGTTGGAGCCACTTGGGCTGTTGATGTAGGACAGTTAGATGAGAAGACGCAGGAAGTTCCCAAGGAGCCGTCCGGGAAGGTTAGACATAGTGGGCGTCTTGCTGCCGCCGATGAGGCGTTGAAGCGGCGTGAGCGCTTGATTCAACAGGTTGAAGTAGTTGGAAAGAAACAAGAGAAGAAGTCTTCACCGGCTGTGTTTGTAGTGATAGGCATTATCGTCGTAGTCGTCATTGGTGGGGTGCTGTTCATTCAACATCGTTTCCGTCTCGCTCGCGAAAGCGCACTTCTTTCAGCGTTGAAGCAGAAGGTCGAAGAATATCTTGAAAGAGGCGAATTTGAGAAGGCACTGACAGAAGTTTCCGATTTTGAATCTCAACATTCTGACTTAAAAGAGAGAGAAGAATTCCAATCAGTAGACACAAAAGCATCAGAGCAAACCGCACGGTTTTTTGAGAATGCGATAAACAATGCGCTTAAAAGCATTATGTTGATTGAGAGACTCGTTAAACTCATTGAGATAAAAGAGCGGTTTGACAAGATTCTTCTCATTAGGTCAGACGAGAAACTTTCAGGCGTCTCTTCGCATCTAAAAGTACAAATAACAGAATTGCGAAAGTATGCGATGAAGGAGCTTGATGGGGTCAAGACAAACTTTGAGAAGTATCTCCTCGCATTTGATTACGATGGTGCGGAAGTGGTATCAAAAGAGTGGTCTGAAAATCTTGAGGCGGTTAAGAAGGGGTTAAGCGAGGATGAGAGGAGCAAATGCGAAACCGAGTTAAGCAACGCACGGAAGAGACTCGCCGATGCGGTAAAGGAGTTGCAGGACAAGTGGATGCAAGCGGCAAGAGAGGGAGACGAAAAAGAGAATATTGGTGACTACGAATCTGCTATGGTAGTTTACTCAAAATATTGTGATGTAAAAGCGAAGTCGGTTTCGGAAGCGGCGAAGTTGCGTTGGGTAAAAGCATCCGAAGTGGTGCTAAAGCGGAAGGACGAGTTTGAGAGCGAGGCAGCGGAGGCGGAAAGCACATACAAAAAGGGTGACCTTGAAAAAGCAAGAGACATCTATCTCAAGTATTCCGCAGATGGAATGGCGAGCATACGAGAACGCGCCAAATCGAGATTACAGCAGATTGAGAAGGAGATAGCGGAGAGAGAAGCGAAAAGGAAGGCGTTCCGTTCCGAGTATGAGGCGAACATTAAACTTGCGAAGACTGAACCTCAAAAGGCACTCAATTGGTGCAGGGAGACATTAAAAAAAATCAACACCATTCCTATCTCGGATGCTCAAAATATGGTTATTCAATTGAGAAATGAAGCATACAGAGAGTTAGGGTTTTGTCCTCTGCCACAAGGAGACTTTACTGTTGGAAGTTCCGACCCGTTTGACGAGAATCCGCAGCGCGAAGCAAGGTTGTCTTCGGGCGTCTATCTCGAAAAATACGAAGTAAGCAACGCCGAATACAAAGCGTTTATTGACGCAGGCGGATACCGAGAGAAGAAATATTGGAGTGAAGAAGGCTGGGTATTAGCGGAACAGTTTGTCGATTCGACGGGCAAACCTGGACCGTCGTTCTGGCGCAACGGAACATACCCGCAAGGAGCGGAGAATGAGCCTGTTCGCGGAATCTCCTGGTATGAGGCAGAAGCGTATGCGAAGTGGGCAGGAAAACGATTGCCGACCGCTGAAGAGTGGGAAGTAGCCGCAGGATGGGACAGCGCCGCTCAGAAAATTCTCGAATATCCTTGGGGAGACAAAGACAAAGAAGGGGTCGGGAACATCGGTTCAGGAAGACCAACAGAAGTAAAGAAAGACAATGGAGATATAAGCCCTTCAGGTATCATTAATATGGGTGGGAATGTGAGCGAATGGACGGCGACAGTAAAAGATAAGAATGCACTGGTAAAGGGTGGCAATTTCATTGACAGTGAGCATACAGCTTCAAGAGTGCGCTTCTCCGAAAAACTTCCGCTTAACGCGCGGATGCCGTATGTCGGATTCCGCTGTGTAAAAGAAGAAAAGTAAAAAAAGGAGGAAGATTGTTATGCGGAAAATATCCCTTCTGTTGATTTGTTCACTTCTTTTAACATCCTGCGGACCTGTAGGACCAGCATCGGTTGCGGCGGCACTCTTGGGCTTCTCAGGTAAAAAAAAGAAAAAAACTCCTGTCGAGACTCTGCTCCCTGCAAAAGTAACTAATCCGAATCCGACGAACGGCGCTACGAATGTGCCTGTGACGACGAATCTGAGTTGGGCTTCTGCAGCGCGTGCTGAAGCCTACGATGTCTATTTCGGCACTGACCCTGTTGCCGTCGCAAACGCAGACCATACATATTCCGAGTTCATCGGCAATCAGACAGGATTGATTTACGACCCGCCAGGTAATCTGGATTACAACACAACATACTATTGGCGCATTGACAGCGTAAACACAAAAGGAACCACGAAAGGCGAGTTGTGGACTTTCACAACAGAAGACACTCCTATGACTTCGCCTGATAAGGTCACAGGACCGAATCCGACGGACGGCGCTACGAATGTGCCTGTGACGACGAATCTGAGTTGGGCTTCTGCAGCGCGTGCGGAATCTTACGATGTCTATCTCGGAGACTCTTATGTAGCAGTAGATTCTGCCTCGACATTATCGCCTGAATATAAAGGAAACCAGACAGAACTGATTTACGACCCGCCAGGTAATCTGGATTACAACACACAATATTATTGGAGAATTGATAG
>Ga0207433_10003671_pt1 | contig 29194 bp, 18 predicted proteins | sample YelNatPaOPGAMG01_FD_187559 | JGI IMG/M metagenome (GOLD analysis project Ga0207433, IMG submission 187559) | Hot spring thermophilic microbial communities from Obsidian Pool, Yellowstone National Park, USA - OP-RAMG-01 (SPAdes) (version 3) | ecosystem: Environmental > Aquatic > Thermal springs... | reverse complement strand
TGGCGGGTGTATGAATCGGAGCTGCGCGAGACGGCGCTTTCTATGGAATGAGCGAAGGCGTCCATCGCGGTTGTCGTAGTCAGGTATTTCGGGAGCGAGACTGTAAGCTCGGGGTCGAGGACCGCGACATTCGGTGTCATCAGCGGGTGCGAGATGCTGCGCTTTATACCGAGGTTATTATTCGTGAGGACCGAGACGCGGGTCGCTTCGGAGCCGGTGCCCGCGGTAGTGGGGACGGCGATCTGCGGGAGCGGAGGGTTGGTTATCTCGCGGCGCTTGATCTGGTAGGCTTCGGTCTTTCCGTCGTTGGTAGCCATCACCGCGGCGGCTTTGGCTGAATCGATCACGCTCCCTCCGCCGATTGCGATCACGACTTCGCATTTACTTTGCCTGAGAAACGCAGCGAGCTCATCAATTGTGTCGACAGTCGGTTCATCAGTTACCGGCTCCGAAAGAAACGCGGGGACTCCGCGCTTACGCAGGTCCTCGATAAGGTCGCCGATGCGCTGTGAGCGCGAGAGGCGCGTACCGGTGATTATCCCGGCCCGGCTGCCGAGCCGGGTTGCTTCATCGGCGATTTTTCCGAATGTGCCTGCTCCGCAGTAGATTGCAGCGGGGCTGGTTATTTCATACGGCATTGGTTACCTCAGTTAAGCGATGCCTGGTGTATAGGCGGCGACCATATAAAATCCGCCGTGCATTCGCGTGGACTCACATAGCATTTTTTGACATATATCTGCATTTCACCTCGCCCCAGTTTTGCGAGCGTGGGATAATGGCGCCTGTTCCAGAAATATCCCGATGCGGTCGCGCTCCAGCGGGTATCGGTCGGACCATACGACTGACCTGTCATTCGAATTGAATCAGGCTTACCGCCGATCTCGTTCGAAGGCAGGACCAGGTAAGTGAGCACATAGAATGGTTTGGGATTTGCCGACGAAAGCCTCATCGGGTAAACCGGCTTGCGAGCTTTGAACGTGAGCCGCAGCGGAGCCAGAGTGCCGGTGCTGAGCCCATGAGCCGATCCGGGTACTTTTACCCTGCACGCGACGAATGTCCAACCCTCTTTCACATAACTCCTGATCGGAGCAAGGGCTTCATCGGTCAGGTGGTAGCGGTTCGCCTGGAGCCATCGAAGCAAGGCCTTGCCGTCGGTCGCGGAGAGCACGCTGACATCGTAAGCGCCGACGGTCTTGCGCTCGATAACGGTCACGCTTTGAGGTGCAGCACCTGTCGGCGCTGCAGACTTCGCGATCATGTGCTCATTCGGTTTAGGCATGGTAAGCTTGGCGAGTTCGTGGAAGATGGAACCGGTGAGGATATCGACTTTAGACTTTGCAGGAACCGGCACTACCCAGGCGAAGCTGTTTATAGGTCCTTCGTAGCTGGGGCTGATCACGAGCTGCTCGGTTCCCTTGCTGAAGTAAACCACGGCTTTCTGCTCGGGTTCGTTGATCAGGGAGCGCTCGCGGTTTTGCTTCCACTGCTCCTCCGTCATAAAGAAGGCGCCGTCGGCTAAGGCGATACCTGCGAGCAAGACAAGCATAAGGGACACGATCAAGGCAACTGCTACTCTTTTCATCACACACCTCCGGGGTCTATAACGCTGTTATTACCAGGTTAGTTGCGGGATAGGCGTGAAGGGTTCATAGTCTTCGATATGTTTGGGCGTCTTTTTATTAGTTAACACTCTTCAGCGACTTGGCAACCTTTATGATCTCAGCCTCGCTCGTATTTACCGCTCCAAGCTTAAAGAATATGCCGTTTTTCTCCCAGGTTAGGATTGTGTATGGAAATGGGTCTGTTTTCGTTATAATTTTGCCATCAAAGCCTGGGGCAGTAACTGCAGCAGGATCTGGTTGCTGGGATTTATCATATTCATCGAGTATCAGCATATCGCCAGTTTTGGGGTCGATAAAGTTAATTTCTATACCGTCGACATCTTTGGGTGTGCCAATACCTTCTCTGATAGATTTATCTCCATTATTTATTATTGACTTTCGCATAATGATGTGACGTACTGGCGGGTCGGATCGAGCACGAAAACTTCTGCCAGGTTGTCACTACATTACCTGAAACTCAGTAAAAGATAAATACGAGTAACCTGTTCTATCCATATACCAAAACTCCTGCTATTGCACAGGAACTTGCGGCAGATATGTATAACCAGCACTCAGACAATTCGTTGGAGGGGTTATATGCCTGACATTCCATATAGTAAGGAAAAGCTGTTCGGCAAGGGTGAGCAGCGCAAGTTCACCGATCTGGCGCTTAAGGAGATCGCGTTTCCGCTTGGGGGACTTGGGACGGGGACCGTTTCACTGGGCGGGCGCGGTCAGCTTCGGGATTGGGAGATATTCAATCGACCTGGTAAGGGAAAAGGGCTCGCCTATACGTTTCCCGCCATCTATTTAAAGCCGGAATCGGGGGAACCGATGGCGCGGGTGCTGGAATCGAAGCTGCTGCCGTCGTTCAGTGTGGGCGCGGGGATGCCTCCGCACGATGTCTGCGGGCTGCCCAGGATCGCAAGCGCGATTTTCAGAGGTGAGTATCCCTTCGCTTATATCGAGTTCCGCGATCCCAAGCTGCCGGTGAAGATATCGCTTTCGGCTTTTAATCCATTCATTCCGCTCAATGAAAAGGACTCCGCGATTCCCACGGCTATCCTGCGCTACAAGGTCGAGAACACGAAGCGGGAGAAGGTGGAGGGCACGGTCTGCTGGTCTCTCCAGAACGCGTGCGGGAACGATGGTATCCTCGGCGCCGCGCGGACCAACGGGGCTTATACCGGTCAGCGAAACGAATTTATCGACGAAGAAGCGCTGCGTGGGGTGAGGATGACCCAGGAGAAATACGCGGAGGACGATATTCGCTTCGGATCGATGGCGCTCGTGACCACTCATGAGGATGTGACCTGTCTGGAAGCATGGAGCAGGAGCGGGTGGTGGGACGACGCGCAGGCGTTTTGGGACGATTTCAAAGCCGACGGCGAGTTCACCGATAATGGCGTCCATGATCCCACCCCTGAGAACTGGTCGAATATCACCAGCCTGGGGCTGAAGTTCTCGCTGGAGCCGGGCGAATCGGTGGAGCTGCCGTTTATCTTCACGTGGTATTTCCCGACCCGCGAGAATTATTGGAACCCAGATGAGGACCTTCACGGGGCGAAGCTGCGCAATCGCTATGCGGATTTTTATAAGGACGCGTGGGATGCGGCTGGTTATGTCGCGGCGAATATAAACCGGCTGGAGAAGGAGACGCGCGATTTTGCCTCCGCGTTTTATGGCAGCACCCTGCCCGCGGTCGTGCTGGATGCGGCGGGGGCGAATATGTCGATCATGCGCACGCAGACCGGGCTCTGGCTCGGTGATGATCGATATTACGCATTCGAGGGCTGCAGCGATAACGCCGGCTGCTGCCCGATGAACTGCACGCACGTCTGGAACTACGAGCAGGCGCTGGCGTATCTATTCCCGCGGCTCGAGAGCACGATGCGCCTCACTGATTTCACCGAAAATATCTACGACGAGGGCAAGATGGCCTTCCGCACGCATCTTCCGCTGGGTAAGCACCTGTGGAAGTGGCACGCAGCGGCGGACGGGCAGATGGGATGCATCCTCAAGTATTATCGCGAGTACCTAATGAGCGGCGATATGGAGTTCCTCAAGCTCATTTACCCAGCGGCGAAGCAGGCCTTGAGCTTCGTGTGGCTGGAGTGGGACAAGGACGAGGATGGCGTGATGGAGGCGGTCCAGCACAATACCTACGATATCGAGTTCCTCGGCGCGAACACGATGATGGGGACGCTGTATCTCGGCGCGCTGAAGGCGATGGAAAAGATAGCGACTGTTCTCGGCGACGAGCAATATGCGGCTAAGTGCAGATCGATCTATGAAAAGGGGAGCGCGAAACACGTCGAGAAGCTCTGGAACGGGGAGTATTTCGTGCAGGATTGCAACCCGGAGAACGCTCCGCGGTATCAGTTCGGGCCCGGGTGCCTTTCCGATCAGCTCCTGGGGCAGTGGTTCTGCGAGGTGGTCGAGCTCGGGCATGTGCTGCCTGGAGATAAAGTGAAAAAGACGCTGGAGTCGATCTTCAATTATAACTGGCGGCCCGATCTTTCTGAGCATGACAGCGTTCAGCGGACCTACGCGCTCAATAATGAGGCAGGTCTTCTGCTGTGCACCTGGCCCAACGGCGGCAGGCCGCGGTATCCGTTTACTTACGCCGACGAGGTGTGGACGGGGATCGAGTATCAGGTGGCGGCGCATCTGATTTATGAGGATATGCTCGCGGAGGGGCTCGCGATAGTGAAGGGCGTACGCGACAGGCACGACGGCGCCGCGCGTAACCCCTGGGACGAGTTCGAGTGCGGCCACCACTACGCGCGCGCGATGGCGAGCTGGTCGCTTCTGCTCGCGCTTTCGGGGTTCCACTACAGCGCGCCGGATAAATGGATCGCGTTCACGCCGAAGGTAGACGCATGGGATTTCAAGTGCTTCTATTCGACCGGCTCGGGCTGGGGAACTTATTCGCAGCAGATTCTGACCGGAAAGCTATCGGCTCAGATCGGAATAACATATGGAGAGCTGGAGATCCGGCAGGTGCGGCTCGCTCTACCCAGGGGCAGCTCGGCGGCATCAGTCACCACAAGCGCGAGCGGGGCTATTCTGGAAAGAGATAACGACTTTGCGACGATCACGTTTGCGAAGCCTGTAAAGATCAAGGCCGGGGAGGCGTTGGAGATAGAGGTGGGGTAAGAAGATAAGCCGATAATTGCGGCTGTTTTCCATTGTGTCGGGGCGGGGGTGTCTCGAAATCACGGAGGATTCACCATAAGCCACCGCCGGTCGTTCGCACCGGCAAACCAGTGGGGTGATGATAGGGGCGGTGGCCCCTTGGGTTAGTTAACCCCTTATTTAAATAACACTCAGGCCTGAATTATATGCTTCCCCCTCACCCCAACCCTCTCCCCCAGGGCAATTGGGGGGGTGGCACTTAATCTATCTATCTGCCCCGGGGGAGAGAGTAGTCTGTACTACAATTGAGTTTAGGCGCTTATTAATGTTGGCGAGGCGGTTATGTCTTCTCAAAATGTAATTCGGGTAGATAGGCCGGCGGGGCAGTGGAAGGATGGGTTTCCGATCGGGAATGGGCGGATCGGGGCGATGGTGTTTGGCGGGGTATCCGCTGAGCGGCTCGCGCTCAATCATGAGAACCTGTGGCGGGGCGTGACGCGCGATCGGACCACTCAGCCCGTGCATCATCACCTGCCGGAGATAAGGGAGAAGCTGCTCGCGGGGAAGTGGATCGAGGGAGCGGAGCTTGCGACGAAGTATCTGAGCGGGCACGAGCGCCGCGTGCAGCCGTATCAGCCCGCGGGTGATCTCCGGCTCACATTCCCAGGGCACGAAAGTGCAAGTGGATATGAACGCAGCCTCGATCTTGCCGACGGGATCGCGTATGTGAGCTACAAGGCGGGAGGCGCGGTTTACCGGCGGGAGGTTTTCGCGAGCGCGGAGCACGGGGTGATCGTCGCGGAGCTGAGCGTGGATAAGCCGGGCTCGGTGGATGTGAAGCTGGAACTTGATCGGATCGATGATCCGGCGTGCGCGCTTAGCCCGTGGTCGCGAGGGAGCGCGTTTGGGTTTACGGGACGATTCGAAGAAGGAATCGAGTTCGCGGCGGAGGCGCGCGTCCGGCTCCATGGCGGGAAGATGGCTGCCGGTGAGGGTGCGAGCATGGAGATCAGCGGCGCGGATAAGGTGCTGATCGTGCTGGTGATTGTGGTAGATTATAATTCGCCCAGGCCGGCGGATGAGTGCTCCCGAAAGCTCGATGGGGTTCCGATGGATTTCAAAGCGCTGCGAGCTGCGCACGTCGCCGAGCACAGGGCGATCTTTAATCGAGTGAAGCTGGAAATCATGGGCGAGCCGGACCCCGTCGCGCGTTATTTCCAGTTCGGGCGGTATCTGCTGATGTCGAGCTCGCGCAAGTGCGATCAGCCCGCGAACCTGCAGGGGATATGGAACGAAGCGCTCAGGCCGCCGTGGGAGAGCGACTTTCACCACGATGTTAACATCCAGATGAACTACTGGCCCGCGGAGGTCTGCAACCTCGCCGAATGTGTCGAGCCGCTGATCAGCTACATCCACCGAGACATCCCCGAGGCGAAGAAGGCGGCTCGCGATCTTTATAACTGCCGAGGGGTGTGCTTCTGCCTGCAGACCGATGTGTGGGACCGCGCGACGCCGGAATCGCCGGGGTGGGACGTATGGACGGGTGCGGCGGCGTGGCTCGCGGAGCACTTGTGGTGGAGGTGGGAATATTCGCGGGATAAGGCTTTGCTGCGCGATAAAGCGTATCCGTTTTATAAGCTCGTCGCGGAGTTTTATGAGGATTATCTCATAAAGGACCAGCGCGGACGGCTGGTGACGGTGCCTTCGCAGTCGCCGGAGAACCGCTTTGTGGGCGGAGCTGATCCCGTGAGCCTTTGTGTGGGTTCGACCATGGACCTGCTGCTTATCCGCGAGACCATGAACAGGTGCCTGGAGGCAAGCGAGCTGCTAAAGATCGATGTAGAACTCAGGCCGAAGTGGCGCGAGATCCTGCGGAACCTGGCGCCGCTGCAGGTGGGCAAGCATGGGCAGCTTCAGGAGTGGCTGGAGGATTTTGACGAGGTCGAACCGGGGCACAGGCACGTTTCGCACCTGATCGGGGTATATCCGGGTGATCAGATGACCCCGGACGTCAATGCCGAGCTCTACCGTGCCGCGCGGGTTTCCCTGGAAAGAAGGCTCGCGGCGGGTGGCGGACATACGGGCTGGAGCCGCGCGTGGACGGCGATACTTTGGGCGCGGTTCACGGAAGGCGATCTCGCATACGAGCACCTCGCTCATCTCATCACCGATTTCGCGACCGTAAGCCTGCTCGATCTGCACCCGCCCGGGATTTTTCAGATCGATGGAAACTTCGGAGGGACCGCGGCGGTCGCGGAGATGCTCTTGCAGAGCCATGGCGGGGTCATCCACCTGCTGCCCGCTCTGCCCGGTAAGTGGCGATGCGGATCAGTAACGGGACTGAGGGCGCGCGGTGGGTTTAAGATCGATATGCGCTGGTGCGATGGCGTATTATCGCAAGCCACGATCAGGAGCGAAACAGGCGGCAAGTGCCGGATTCGCTGTAAGGGCACTGAATGCGGCGCGTATGATGGTGACAAAAAGCTGCCGCTAAACCGCGATGAGCATGGTGTTCTTAACCTGGAGATGAAAAAAGGACAGCGTATAGAATTGCGCTCGGGGAACTGAGAAGCCGCATAGCCTTTCTCTCCTCACCTGGCCTAAAAGCCTCTGCCATTGCGGGGGCGAGTTGCTTGCCGCTGGTCATTGCATCAAAGGCGCCGGTTATTACAAATCCATCAGAGGTTCACGGTAGACCTGTTAACTGTTCAACGATATTCCTCAGCCACCTCCGCGGGTGCATCCTTTGTTCAGCAAAAGATGCACCCGTAAATTGTCTTTAGTCGGGTTACTTATTCCACCAGCACGGGAAAATGTTCTATGAGCAGATAAGAGACTGAGGTGGGATAAGGGAATGGTTTGGAATTTACGATTGGACAGGTATCTTCCCTGGGCCATGATTACGCTGGTCGTGGGCGTGCTGTTGGGTATGTCGTTCCGGTCGGATCATGTGAAACCCGTGATGACCGCACAAGTCCCAGAGCATAAGTTCGTGATTTGCGTTGACCCCGGTCATCCTACGTATTACAGCTCCGGTAGAAAGGTTCAGCACGGTACCACCGAACTTAACGTAAACTGGCAGGTCGCATCCGATCTAGTCGATACTCTCAGCGAAAATCCCGATCTACAGGTGATAAAGACAAGAGAGGTGCGCGACGCACTGATGACGAACCCCGAGCGCGCGACAATAGCCAACGACGTTCATGCCGATCTGCTTCTGCGGCTGCACTGCGATGCTGGCCCGAGCTCCGGTTTCACGGTATACTTCCCGAACAAACAGGGAACCGACCTCGGCAAGACAGGCCCGGCTATGAGCGTAATAAGCTCCAGCCGCCACGCGGCTTTTATGGTCCATTTGGGAATGCTGGATGTGCTGCGTGGATCGCTGAGAGATCGCGGGGTCCGGGGTGAAAGCAAGACAAAAGTGGGCCGCAAGCAGGGCGTGCTTACAGGCTCGATATTCTGCGAGGTGCCCGTGGTCACCGTGGAGATGGTATTTTTGAGCAACAGGCACGATGCCGACTTTATCAAGAGCAGAGAAGGTCGTAAGAAGATGGTCCAGGCACTGGCTCAAGGGGTCGAAGACTATGTGAAATATCTTCAGCGCACCGATAAGAGCAATCAGGCTACCAGCGCCGTTAAGCTCGTTCGCCCTGGAGAAATAGGCGGATCTTAAGTATAATCAGAGGGAAGCGGCTTTTAAGCCGCTTCCCTCTCTTTCTACCACCCTGGTTTGTTTCCATTCAATTCTTAATCCGGCTCTTTGCAAGAGCCGAATGTGAATGCATAGATTCCGAACGCGTTGGATGTGGAAGATAGCCGCAATTCATGAGAACCGAACCGGGGATTGCGCACGATCTTATACATCCGGGGCTGGTCCACGTGAATATAAGCCATTCCCTCATTCGTGAACCTAATATCTTCGCCTCTATCCTCGAGCTGAAGCGGCTTGCCGTCATGAGTAACAAATACATCGAACTCCGCGTCGTTTTCCGGTTTAATGACGACATTCACTTCTAGAGCATGATATTTCAGCGCGAGGTAATCTTCTGGTTCCTCGGTAATTCGCGCGTGTATAAGGGCTTCGGGGGTGGCAAGCCAGGCGCCGCGCAGATAAATAAGGCCATCTGAATGTTTGGCGGGATCAGTGTATGAATGCGCGACATTTGGCTGATAATCCTCGGGGTTGCCGAGAGCTCTGTGCCTATAACCCGCGTAGGTCTCCGGGGTTACCGGATAACACACGGCTCCAGGTTCATCTTCAACCCGCACCGGCTCCATTATCCTGGGCAGATCGGCGTCAGGATATCTCGCACGGATCATTTTCTGAATAGCGGCTTCGGTCTCAGCGTAGCCGCCTTCTCCAATGTGGTCGTGGACGATCACGCGGTCGGAGTCGATCAGGAACTTGCGCGGCCAGTAGCGGTTGGCGTAGTTGTCCCAGTTTGTGCGGTTGTTATCGAGTAATACCGGATAGGTGATCCCCAGCCTTCGAACGGCGGCTTCGACATTCTTTTTTGACCTGGCGAATTCGAACTCCGGGGTATGGATTCCTATCACCACCAGTCCCCAGTTCTTATATCGCTCATACCATTCCTTGATGTAGGGCAAGGTCCGAAGGCAGTTTACACACGTATAGTCCCAGATGTCGATAAGAATAATTTTTCCGCTCATGTTTCTAAGCATAAGCGGTTCGGAATTGATCCAGTCCTGCTCATCGCCCACCAGCTCCGGGGCGCGCGTGCCTTCCATCGTCATATGAAACATGACACTCACCTCCCGGGCTCGCCCATTATGTATGTACCCAAAGGGGGAGTCCAAAGCCCAAAGTCGAAAGATAAAAGTAATGCCAATTGTGGGTGTGCCGGCTTTATAGAATAAAAAATGGTTGGACCATCGTACTGTCCAACCATTCATCAGGGGCGCTTGCTTCGAGCTCTTGGTTTACCTTATTGTAATTCCAAAATCAGCCTGCCAGAAGTCGCTGTATGATATTCCCCTCAAGCGGCATGCGCCTATTCCGGTGGAGAACCGCAGCTCGGCGGTGTAAGCCGGTTCGGTCAGGACTCCAAATGTGCCGAAATCCGAGCGATATTGCGGGATATACCCAAGTGAAACCTCCAGCCTGCTTACCGGACGCAGTGTAAAGCCATATTCCAGGCCCTGCGATTGGACAATCTGCTCGTCGAGCGATGAAGCAGCTATGAAGTCTTTATCAATCAGTTTTTGCGATAAATCATTCCAGTGCTGTTGATCGGCGCGAGTCTGATTCCATCTGTATGCCGTATACAACCCGAACGATTTCGTCGCATCGAACTTCACGCGACCGTTCAAATTCTGGATCAACTGGTCGGTGTTCACGATATTGGGATCATCACCGCTCACATTTCCTACCGCCGCGATTCCCGCGTCCACCTGTACCCCGATCCCCTTGGTAACTCTAACCGTGCGCTCGTAACCGGCTCCGAGAAGCCCATAACCCGCAGTTTCCCCGACTGCGTAATAATAGAGCTTAAGATCGTTTGAAGGCATATTGACCGGATCGGCGGGATGCGTGTTTTTTGTCTGTACGATATGGCTGGGCGCCGGAAGTGTGTTGACGGCGTTTACATAAATTTTCTTTCCCGCGAGTAGAGCCTCGGTATCGGCCACGAACAGCAGCCTTCCGGTCACTTCACAAGGACCTTCTCCGGTGCATTTGCTCGAAACTGCCGTTCCCGCGACTGCATCGCCATGCCCACTGAGGACTATCATCATCGAATTCGGTCGAACAGGAGCAGGGAAAGAGGCTGTTATTGTATCTGTTCGGACCGAAGTAACCTCGCCCATAAGGCGAGCGGCAAACACCTGCCCGCATATAGCGAGCATAAGGACGATAAGACAAGTAAACGTGCTGAACCGGCGCATCGGTGCTCCCTCCTATAGCTGGCATGGAATAAGCGCCTGCGAGATTACGGTCCGACCTGTGGATGCCCCCATGTTAATCGAGCGGAACCGAATGTTGATGTTCCCGTGCTATGCTTAGGTTAAACGTGCGGCGCCCCCGCAAGGAGCCAACCGAGTACGTAAGCTTCGGAATCTTCCATTGCATGGGTGCCGTCTTTGATTTCCAGCATGCGTTTGGGTTCGAGGGCGGCGTGATAAAGATCTCTGGCTCCGGAGCAGGGCAGAACGGAGTCGCGCTCGCCGGCGATGATGAGAAGAGGCCGGGGTGATATCATTGCCACGCTTTCCATAGGCCGGCGCACGTCGGTGTGGCCAATAGGAGGATTATAAGCTCCGAGGTTATAGATGCAGCTCGGGTGCAGGGCGACCACCCCGCTTACACGCGGATCAACCGCGCCGGCTGTAATTGCGACCGCGGCGCCCAGGCTCTGGCCGACGAGGAAGATTCGACTGGGGTTAGTGCCGAGACCGAGAAGATGGCTGACAGCAGCGCGGGTATCGTGGACATAGCCGTTGATATCGTCCGGGTGCCCTTCAGAAAGGCCGCAGCCTCGCAAATCCAGCCGCAGCGCCGTCCAACCGAACGCGGCAAGGGTCACACCCAGGCGTCCGAGCTCATCCGCATCCGAGCGAAAGCCATGAACCATCACGGCGCCCGGCTTACCGGTGACAGGCCCTTTTGAGTTCAGCACCGCGTGAATTCGCAGCCCATTGGATTTTATGTAAAAATCCTTCTCGTGCGACAGACGAACGTCAGGGCACGAAAGCCAACTGGGAACCACGTTCACACGCCATCCCCCCCTCGTCTCTCGCGGCAAAAGCCGTGAAAACTTAGCAAACCTCGGGAAAGTGACTATCTGACTGAATAGTATCATGGGAACCGTGCGTGGTCAATGGGGAGATGAGAAGATAATTACATCATCCGAGCTCCTCGGGACCAGGAACCGTACCGGTATCCCCGCGGGACCGGGAATCGAGCGCATTATGCCGGTGGCGCACACATAACCGCTTGGAATCTCTGATATATCCCACGGTATCAGCACCTCGATGCCGTTATAAGCTGAAAACCCATCCCTTATCCCCGAACCATCATCTATCCAGAAAAGGCCGCCAATTGAACTGAAATTAAAATCGGTCACGCTGCCCCAGATCGTGACGAGCATACCAGTGCAGACGCCGCCCGAACTCCTGCCGTTCATCAAAAGTGGCTTTACAGGGCTGCCGGATGAAACCGCAACCTGCTCAGGGTCGATCACTAGCTCGGCGCCATCCATCAGCCGCGTCTTACCGTAAATGTTTACTCGCTGCCCCGGCGAGAGCCAGTCGGTTCCCGAAGCGCTCACTCCAATTCCGGCGACCCGGTTCGGTTCTTCAATATAATAAAGGTTTATCAGGTTCAGCGGGTAACGCAGGTCGGCAGTCACTACTTTATTAGCCAGGAAAACATGCGAACCGACCGGAGCGAGCTTTGCCTGCCCGATTGAAACAGGATCAGGTACACGGGTAGTGGTCGGACCGGTCAGTGGTGCGCCGTTGGTCTGCAGCACAGTCCCGGTAACAGCATCATGCGCGCATACATCGATCGCCTGAAGCTGATAGGTGCTGCCCACGGCGCCGGTGGCGGGGTTCATTTTATAAGATATAAGCAGGTTGATCGATTCGCCGGTGGGTATGGTGGGCGGCGAAGTCAGCACGATGCTCTTCCTGCCGTTATTCGATGAGAAAGTGCCGTTGCCCAGCCGCGTATCCTCCGTGCCCACCACTCCAAGCGGATCCCGATCCAACCACACATCCACTGAGCTTATATCGGCAACGTCGTTCCCGGTTCCAGAAGCTTGTAGCAATATCCTGTCCAGGATCACGCTGTTCGTCGAATTACTGGACACGGAGGCGCTGAGCATTGGGTTGTTGCGGTCCGGATTACTGCTCCACCACATGTGATCGTGAAGCAAAGCGCTGCCGTGAACGGTGAGCGTGTTCGTTGAGGTTGTGTTTAATGTCAGAACAGCGCTCCTTATCGGTATTCCGTATATCGATGCGGGCTGCTGGGTCTGTACACCGGCAGCTCCCGCGTTTGTCATCATAAGCTGATATGTCATTCCAGGCCATGGAGACGCTGAGCTTAATATGCAGGAGACCAGCATATTAATAGTCCTGTTTGCGACAATCGTCTGAGGAGATGAAAGGTTGATCGTGAGTGTCCCATTATCGGTTGAAAAATGGCCTGAACCGATATGGGTGTCGCCGGTGTTTATTGTTCCATCAGCGTCATTATCCAGCCACACATCGACCGACGATATGTCAGCGGCGTCATCGCCGGTGCCCAAAGCCTGGAAAGTGACCGATTGCCAGGTAATATTCTCTACTGAATCCGCGGTGGCTGTCATCTGAAGCAATATATCGGGCGAGCCATTAGGCCAGTTGGTGTGGTTGTTGATCTGAATCGATCTGAACCAGAGCATGCCGCTTCGCACGGAATCGGTGCTGTAAAATACGGCTACATTCGCGCCGTGAGGCGGATCCTGTGGATAAGCTGTGCCGGGGTCGAACGCCAGCGTGCTCGGGAATGCGCTCACTTTTAACGAGCTTGATCGGCTGGTAAATATATCTTTGCCTTCGTTTTTAGAGCGTGTGATTATGTTATAAAGGGGATCGGTTTTCGTGATAACGGGGCTGCAGGTGAATGAGAGATTGAATGTATGGGTGTCACCCAATTCTATCACATCGGGTGTGCCCTTCGTATCGCTTACCATGTTCATCGTCATATCCCACGCCGGAACCCAATAACCGCTCGGGAAGCTCCACATCGGGGGTTCAGGGCCGTTGTTATAGCAATACCATGCCAGAGCAGTCGGATTAGCAGCGTGGATTACGGGCTCGGAGCCAAATGGAGGTGACTGCGGCAGGCTGGGAGTCGTATCATCTTTTGCAAAAGCGGTTGCCAGATATACATGCCGCATCGCGGTCTTGCTCTGAGTCGCTATATCAGGTGCGGACTGACCGTGATCGTTGACCCCGGCTGTGCCGGTAAGCGTGCCGGAGTAGTCGTAGAGATCGTTTGTAACACTTGCCTGGATGGTGAAACCGTTGATGCTATCGGTGAATGTCTCATAGGTGATAGCCGTAACGATGCCCTTAATCGCGTTCGACGAACTGCTTCCTCCCCATGCGCCCGTTCCCGAAGTGTTATCATAAAACTCGCGCCAATCAGCCACGTAGGTCCGATCGTCGAGCCAGTCCATAAACCACTGTCTCGCGGGAGCAAGCTGTGTCCCGGATACTACATCAGCCAGGTTTCGACCCGGAGCTGCAGCCGCGCGCACGGCTGGAAAGAGCGATAAAGCAATCATCACGAGCAGCATGAAGATCAGCGTATGTCTCAACCCCAAGCCCCTTTCGCCGGCGCGCAAACATTCACACCTGCCGGCTGATATATACTACCCGCCAGGGGCGGAGACATACACAAAGAGGGGTATTCTTATTTGACAGGATGTGTTAGTTGGCCGGGAACTGCTTTATATCCTGCGCGTCCCGCGGCAGTAGCAGTCTCACGCAGGGCGCGGGACTGCTCTGCGCCGATAGAATACCGGTTACACTGAGGCATGTGCCGTTTGCGGGTATTGTCGCGCCGATAGGGAGAAGAACCGCCACACCCTGGCTAAGATCACCTGTAGAAGTGGTGAATCCATCGTGCAGGTTCGAGCCGTCATCCACCCAAAAGACGCTGCGAATCGTTCCATCGAAGTTGAGCTGCCCACTTCCGCTTACCGTTCCGTAGATTTTTATCAGCCTGCCCACCGTGTTGACTCCGCTCGCGGTTATGACGGGAATTGATGTCGCATCGCTGACAACCGCGCGCTGAGCTCCAAACGCGCCACCGCCGGATGCTCTTCCGGTAATTCCTATCGGCTGCGGAGGTGTCGCGGAATCAGGATTGAGCACCCAGCTGTCGGCAAACATCAATGCTTCAGGACCGGAGCCGTCGACAATCCCGTTCACTGAAATTCGATCTCCGACCTTTGCGATCGGGCTTCCCTGCGGAAACAGCAATATACCTATTCCCGACGACCTATCATCCTCTTCAAGATAGAGGATATCCACACCGCTGCTATCGGCTGCGGAGAAGTAACCTATCACGACCTTATCGTGCAGGAATGAAAAGCTGCCCGTATTCGGATCTTTGAGCTTTGCGGCGGCTATGGTGATCGGCTGCGAAGCCAGTATCAACTTGGCGCTGTCGATCGGCAGCCCACCGATCTGCGCATCTCCACCGAACCTTACGCCGGATGCATAAGCATCGATTACGCTGGTTTCATAGTCGCTTCCCGGTGTTCCCGCGCCGGACATCGAATAAGCGATCAACACATTGACGCTGCTTCCGGCGGTTACGGTAGGCGGGTCGGTAAAATAAAGCATGAGATAACCGTCATCGGTGGGGTATGCATCCAGGCCGATCATGCTGTCTCCGGCGTCGACCTTGCCATCGTTGTTGTTATCGAGCCAGGCGCTTACCGACGAGATATCGACAGAATCATTGCCAAAACCGGAAGCAGATAGCGTCACCGACTGCCAGAGCACATCATCGCCCAATCCTGCCGTTGCTTTCAGGCTGATCATCTCGCTGTAGGGGTTTGGGTTACCCGGCCACCAGAAATGATCGGGAATAACGACATTTTCCGAGAGCGAAAGGCTTGCGGGCACGCTTACAACCGCCGCATTGCGGAAGCTCGCGAGCAGATTCCCCGGAACCGGGAGCGAGCCATCGTAGACGTTATAATACATAAGATACGACGGATAGCCCGGGTATGAGGTAAAGTTGTAAGAAAGCGGGATCGTCGTGTAGATGGGGATAGGCGATGAGTCTATCGTTATGGAGCCCGGAGGCAGGCTGGAATTACCCACGAGGTAGTCGATATCGACAGGACTGCTCACAAGACCGGCAGCCCTTTGTATATAGCGCCTGCTTGCCGCTCGATTTCGAACGGTATCGACCACCGACCCGCTGACAAGGCTCGTATCCTGCCACACATCATCGATCTGCCAGATCGTTACTGAACCCTTAGTAAAATACATCCTGCAGCTTGTGAACTGCGCGGCGCAATCGACGGTGAAACCCAGGGTGGCATAATCCAGATAAGGCACGCTTCCCAGGGTCCAGTCGAGATGGACTCCATTTGTATCTTCCCACTGATTGCTTTGATAAAATCCGTCGTCATAATAGCCGAACAGATCGAAATCAGTCAGGTGGACACCACTTAAGACTATATGAAAACCGTCAGCTTCTCTCATGTTGGGGTCACGATTACATGCATTCACGACATAAATGCTCTTGCTTATCGCTACCTGTGCCGAAGCCGGTAAAGAAAGAGCGATCATTACCAGCACTATCACCGACAATACGACCGGCGTGAATCGACGATTGCTAATCAAGGTGGAATCCTCCCTAAACAAAGCGAGAGATCGCAGCATCTGCTTTTCGGAGTCTATCCCATCAATTCGAGGTTGTCAACGGGTTGAAAAGTGCGGGGACCGTGACAGCCCCCGCATTTTCTAATGCAGAACTATGGGTGATTATTATGGTGTATACACTATGATATCACCCGAGTTTCGAGGTATCAGCAATCTTACAGGCAAGTCCGGCGGATTCGGAATAGCCCTCAATATACCCGTAGCTGTTATGTATTGGCCACCAGCCGGAATTGTCATGCTCGATGGCCATAATACAGCCACTCCTCGCATATAAACCCCGGACAGTCCGACAAGACCCGAACCGTCGTCTACCCAGCAGCGCCGTCCACTAACACCGGGCGCCGGCGCATGGACAGGCATATACTACGTGTAGCAGCCCCATGTTCGGATTAGGGAGCCGATGTTATTCAGAGCCCATGATTTACGAGGCGGCATGAACGCGTAGTCGAAGACAGCCGGCTGTCCTCCAAATATCCCGCCGCCTGTCGCGCGATTGTTCATCCCCAGTGCGGCAACCGGCGCACCAGTAGAACCGACAACCCCTTCGACCGGCGACACATGGGATCGATATTAATAGCCAGATCCGCCATTACATTTTGCATACCCAGGGAAGGTGTCCAGAAATGATCGAGAACCACTCGATCGTGCTTCACCGTCACCGTTCCAGGGTTGCCGTTGCAGGTCATCAGCTAAAAGGCCGTATCCCATGAATTCTCCTTACCAGGCCACCATATCGGATCGCCGGCGCCACAAGAGCTCCTCCGGGTGCTCGATAGTTCACAGAGGACCCTTATTGATAATATTGACTTTCGCATAATGATGTGACGTACTGGCGGGTCGAATCGAGCACGAAGCCTTCTGCCAGGTTGTCACTACATTACCTGAAAGTCAATATTGACTTTCGCATAATGATGTGACGTACTGGCGGGTCGGATCGAACACGATACCTTCTGCCAGGTTGTCACTACATTACCTGAAACTCAGTAGAAACAATGCGTGGGGGGTGCGCATACGCCTGTGGGGCAAAGAATTGGTCGGAAATCATCCCAGAATTGCTCACTTGTCAATGGGCTACGACAATAATCCTGGTCTAATGTTGCATACCATAGTTATGAATGATGTGCAAGCATGCTCGATGTTCATAAATATCTTTAATAGCGCAATATATAGCCAACCACGCTTAACAAGAATACAACATTGTGTCATCAAATGAGTGTGCATGTTACGCAACAAAACTGGCTCAACTGTGTTATACTTGGTTGTCAGTTTACTCGATGAGGAGAAATAGATAATGCAGCCGGATGCGCATGCCCCATTCCGCTATGCCGACTTAACTGAGCTACGAAGAGCAATTGAGGAATTGGGGCTCGATATACCTTTGGAAGACGATACGTCCTGCCTGTCACTGGGCAGGAAGATTGCCGGAGTATCGGTTCCAAATTCAATGGCTGTGCAGCCGATGGAAGGCTGCGATGGGCTGCCTAACGGTGCACCGGGTGAGCTCACTTTTCGCCGCTATTCCCGCTTTGCGGCGGGTGGAGCGGGTCTGCTATGGTTCGAGGCCTGTGCGGTAGTTCCCGAAGGGCGGGCGAACCCCAGGCAGCTATGGATCAACAAAGATAATCGCGACGACTTCGCCCGGCTTCTCAATCTATCTCTGAACGCTGCGTCCGGTTCGATGGGAAAAGAACATCGTCCGTTTACGGTCCTCCAGCTTACTCACTCCGGGCGTTACAGTCGCCCATACGACGCTCCCAGGCCGGTGATCGCCCACCACGACCCGCTTTTAGATAAAGACAAAGGCCTGCCGCCGGATTATCCGCTCATAACCGACGATGAACTCGAACGGCTCGAAGATGCCTACGTCGAGGCTGCAAAGCTAGCATTCGAGGTAGGGTTCGACGCCATCGATATAAAATGCTGCCATCGCTATCTCCTCAACGAACTCCTCGCCGCTCATACCCGTGAAGGCAAATACGGTGGAAGCTACGAAAACCGCGTGAGGCTCCTGAAAAATATAATAGGCAAGGTGCGGGCCGCGGTTGGTCCTGAGAAAATTATCACCTGCCGGCTCGGAATCCACGATGCTCACCCATATCCTTACGGCTGGGGAATGGACTCGCTGGATCCCGAAAAGCCCAATCTCGAAGAACCTGGTCGACTCGTACGAGAGCTGCATGAGATGGGATTCCCTCTCATTAACATAACCATGGGCAACCCCTATTTTAATCCGCATGTAAATCGCCCTTATGATCGGCCGATTGTGGGAGGGAGATGCCCTGATGAGAATCCGCTGGTCGGTGTAGAGAGGCTGATGAAGCTCACCCGGCAAATCCATGAAGCGGCACCGGAGATCGCGCTGATCGGAAGTGGATATAGCTGGCTGCGTAACCTCTGGCCTTATGTTGCCGCGGCGAATTTGAGAGATGGAGCGCTTGCGTTTGTCGGATTGGGACGGCAGTCGTTTGCTTATCCCGCTTTTGCCCGTGAGATCATCGAGACCGGCAAGCTGGAACGAAGGCACACCTGCATAGCGTGTTCATCCTGCACGCAGATCATGCGCGATGACGGCAGAGCGGGATGCGTCCCGTTCGATAGCGAGATCTACGGTCCGATCTACCACGAAGGCCGCGGAAACAGCCTCGATTATATCAAGGCGCAGGCGGAAAGGTGCAGGAACTGTTTTGATCCCATGTGCAGAGATGGTTGTCCCGCCGGCGTCGATATCCCCGGCTTCATATCCGCGCTTGCCTCGGAAGACATCAAGGGCGCATACGAAATCCTTCGGCGGAAAAATGCGCTTCCTGAAATGTGCAGCTATGTATGTCCGGCTGATGTGCAGTGTCAGGCCAGGTGCGTCGAGAGTATACTCTCCCAAAATCCAGTGCCGATCCGCGATCTACAGCGATATGTTACCAGGGTCGCGCGGCAGAAGGGCTGGGCTTCAACGCAATCCGATACCCCGCGAACAGGTAAAAAGGTCGCGGTGATCGGAGGCGGTCCCGCGGGGCTTGCGTGCGCTTCTTCGCTGCTGGCAATGGGGCACGATGTCGAGTTGTTCGATCTGCGTTCTACGCTCGGTGGAGTAGCCGCCGGAGCAATCCCCTCGAAGCGGCTGGAAAATGAAGATTTCAAAGCAGAAGCGACGGCAGTGCTGGCATCTTGCGAGGGTAACGGTTTCACGTTCCATCCCCGCGAGGGTCTTTCAGCCGATCGAGATTTAAATAGCTATGCTTCCGTGTTTGATGCCGTCTTCCTTGCGGTTGGGCTCGGTCGATCCGTTTCACTAAGCGAAAGCCGGCCCGAGGGAGTCGAAGATGCGATAATGTTCCTTGAACGCGCAAAAAGAGACGGCGCAGTGGTTCCCGAGCGTGTCGCGGTGACAGGCGGCGGCAATACGGCGATGGATGCGGCAACCACAGCAATCAGCTGTGGAGCGCGGGATGTGTATCTCGTATACAGGCGATCGTTCGCGGAGATGCCCGCATGGCCCGCCGACCGTGATGAGGCGCTGAAGATGGGGGTTCATTTCCTGCTTCTCACACAGCCCCTGGGGTATAGTACTGATGTGAACGGTCATGTGAACGGGCTTAGAGCAGCGCGGACAGCCCTTGGCGAACCTGATGCCTCTGGACGCCGAAGGCCCGTTATCGTGCCGGATTCGGAGTCGGTAATAGAGGTGGAGATGGTCCTGGAAGCGCTGGGACAGGAGCTGCCCGAAGCTTTCGAACAGCTCATCGCCGGCGTCGATCTCACACCTAAGCGGCTGATAAAGACCGATGCGGAGGGCAGGACCACTCGAGCAGGCATATTCGCCGGCGGCGACGCAGTAAACGGCGGCGCAACCGTCGTTCAGGCGATAGCAGAGGGAATGCGCGCCGCGAAGGCGATAAACGAGTATTTGATTTAAGCGTAGGTGCACTGATATGGATAAGCTTTTTCTTATAATAACTCTGCTCGTGTGCGCGAGCGCGGCTTTTGCGGGACGGAGTATTACCGTCGATGCGAGCTTTCCGTATTATAAAGATCGGACGCCGGAAAGCATCGTTGACGAGATATCGGCGAATGGTTATGACGACGTCCGCATGGCATGTACGAACGAATCCGGCATCAACGGCGATCTTGTGAAAGCCTTCCGCGACGGCGGCATACATATCTGGTTCCTCACATTTATCAATGGGACCTATTCCACGGCCGACCTGCCACCGGGGTGGGAAGCATGGAAAATGAAGCTGCGGCATACGAAAAATGTGGATGGCTTTATCTATCTCTGCTGCAATAATCCTGAGTTTAGAAAGTGGAAGAAGCAGCGGATTGTGATAGCTCTGAACTCGCACCCATTCTACGGCGTGGACCTGATCGAGCCGTTCTTCCCCGCGTTCGAAGGGCCAAAGAGCGACCTCTATGGCTGCCTGTGCGATTCCTGCGTCGCGGCGTTCAAGAAAATGTACCCGGAGGTAAGCGGGCCGCCCGATTTCGAGAATCCGAGCTCACCCCACTACTGGAAGACCGACACTACCCTCTACGAGAAATGGGTAGGATTCCGGGTTTCGAGCGTTATAAATTACGTCGATGACCTTGTTAATGGTAAGGATGGGATAAGAGAGAAATGCCCGCAGGTAAAGGTTGCGACATGGAGCCTGGGTGTTGATGTTCCTGATCAGCTCAGAAAGCTGCGGGAGTGGGAAGCGATCGACGGCGCCGCGATGGTGAAGCGTGTAAAACCTGACCTGCACGTCATTCAGACCGACTGGCCCGACTGGTCGAAAGACAGCCTTCCCGGCAGCTATCCGCTTAAATACAAGCCGGTGGCTGATTCGATAAAAGCAGAATCTCCCTCGACTCCCATCATGCTGCAAGCCGATATAGGCTCGCGGACGAACATGAGGCGAAGCAGGGCGTGGCTCGATGAAGTGGAAAAATCGGCCAGGCAAATCGGCTGTATAAGCACGACGAGCTACGAATACCACCTTGGCGAGTATATGTATACCGAACCGCCGGCGCTGGTGAAGGCTGTTTCGGAGCATGACGGGATAAAGCTGATTTTCAACAAGCGGCTGGACACGGTATCAGCTTCGAACATCGCCAACTATTCGCTCAGCTCGGGCCAGGTAGATTATGCGAAGGTGGATGGAAACGTCGTGCACCTGTCTGTTTCGGGAGCTGAAGGAAGTGTGGAAGTGACCGTAACCGGCCTTTCAGACGATGAATCGAGGCGGCTTTATCACGACAGGCCTGTATGCATAATGGACCAGAGTTCAAAGGCGACGGTTGAAACGCAGAGCCAGGACAAGCCCTAATCTATCCGAATAGCGACCATGGTAATGTCATCGAGGTGATGCGGAGCTTCAATGTAATTAATCAGCTCGTCGCCCCATGTGTTGATGTCTTTACTTGCTACCTGGGCCAGGAATTTCTTAAAAGCCGTGGTTCCGTCGCCAAGCCATGAAAGCGCATCGGTAACTCCGTCCGTATACAGTACCAGCGTGTCGCCCGGCTCCAGCGGTATACGCTGTTCATGGTAGACACATAACTCGCTGACACCGAGTGGAGGATCGGAGTGATCGTGAATCAGGACTTCTCCCGTCGAACCTTTCACCACGATCGGCGGCATGTGTCCCGCGTTTACGTATTTGAACTCGCGCATGTGCGGTGTGAGCGTACCGTGGAGCATGGTTATAAACATCTCATCGGTTGTGACGGCTATTATATGCCGGTTGATCCCGCTCATCATCGCGCCCTGATCCGTCGAATAGTTCGCACGGATCGCATACTTGCTGGCTGATACCAATAGAGCCGCAGGTACACCTTTGCCTGAGACATCAGCGATTGTTACGCCTACTATATCTTCTTTGACGGGATAAAAATCATACAGGTCACCGCCGACCTCGCGAGCGGGTTTGTAAGCTGCTGCGATATAAACGCCCTGCATCGTCGGGGTTTCCACGGGAAGCTGAGCTCTCTGGATGCTGGAAGCGACTTCCATTTCACGGTTGCTCGCAGCCCGATCAGCTCGCAGAGCTGAAGCGGTCTCGTCCAGGACGCGCATTCGATTCCACAACGCGCCTGTTATAAGAGCGATTAAAAACAGATATGGCACCGTGCGAACAACGTCATGTAAGATCAGAACTTCACCGAACGTTCGGCTGGGTGAAATTATGTCTATGCCAAGTGACAATCCGGCCAACACAGCCGCGCAAACCAGCGCTCCGCCCATTCCAAAATCTATTGCGACAATAATTATAGTGACATAATATAGAGGATAAAACGGGCTCTGGATGCCGTCGCTGAAATAGAGCATTATACTGACCAGCACGATATCGGCGACTACCGAAAGAACTGGCTTCTTCAGCCAGGTCCACTTGCGGGCCAGGATTTGAACAATTGCTGTGACGAAAGCAATTATCAAAACGGATACGATAAGATGCATTCGCTGCACGAGGACGGTATGAAACGGCACAAATGCTGTGATCAGCAGGACGAATGCCAGCACAGCCCACCGGGCAGCGTAAAATAGCCGCCTTATAGGGCGGAGAGCGCTGCCCTCATAAGCAACCGCTGTATTCGTATTGTTGCTGCGTCCAGGGCTTACCATAGCACTATTTGCTCTTATGTCCTTCGAAAAGTTCGTCTGAAACTGATGATAACTGCCACAACTATTGGGAATGGGGTACATCCTATCTTTTGATACGCCGGATGCGAAAATAGTGTTCCTGCCGACGTAGCATACGAGCGCGGATTGGGTAGATATACGCGCACGAAAATTACAGAGAATATCGTTGATAGGCCTTATGGCTGGGTGCTATAATCTTTGAGTTCCTCGAATTACAACTCTCAAGGGCGGGTGGGCGACTTGTCCGATAAACAACTCCAACTAGGAGAAGATGATGCTTTCCTGGCTCTTCAAGAGGCATGGGAGAGCGCTCTTCAGGTTCTCGGCGAGCAGATCAATAAACCCTCGTTCGAGAGCTGGATCAAAACCGCGCATCCCATCCGCCTTCAGGGCAGCCAGGTCATTATAGGGACCACCAGCCGCTTCGCAAAGCACTGGCTGGAGAATAAGCATCTTCCGTTCATCAGCAATATTCTTCAGCAGCATCTTGGGTTCGAGGTAAAGGTTCGCGTCGAGCTTATCGAAGAGGATGAGCCGGCGATCATGACCGAGAAACTTCCCAAGAAGCCTAAACCCGCAGCCAAATCAGATGATGAGCCCATATCGCAGCCGCTGAACAGCAGGTATACGTTTGATCACTTTATCACAGGACCTACCAACCGCCTCGCTCACGCCTGCGCTATGGCTGTAGCGGAGCAGCCGGGCAGGACATATAACCCATTGTTCATTTATGGAGGAGCGGGGCTGGGCAAAACCCACCTCATGCACGCCGTGGGGCTGTATGTGATCGATCAGGCTCCGGGCAAGCGCGTGGTTTATGTATCAGGTGAGCAGTTCACTTACCACTACATCACCTCGCTTCGAGAGCACCGGACGGCGGAGTTCCGCAAGCGATATCGCAATGTCGATATCTGGCTCGTCGATGATATCCAGTTCCTCACCGGCAAGGAACGCACCGAAGAAGAGTTTTTCCATACATATAACGCGATCTACGAGACAGGCAAACAGATAGTTCTCACAAGCGACAGGCCTCCTAAAGACCTCGAGCTCGACAGCAGGCTGCGCTCGCGGTTTGAATGCGGAATGCTTGCGGATATATCGCCGCCCGACCTCGAGACCCGAATGGCTATATTGCAGGCGAAGGCTCAGTCCGAGAGCATGGCGCTCTCTGACGAGGTAATCCTCTACATAGCCCGGCTGATAACTTCGAATATACGTCAGCTTGAAGGCGCGCTGATCAAGCTGCACGCCTATGCCTCGCTGATGCGGACCGATGTGACGCCTACACTTGCCGAGGAGGTGTTGGGACAGTATTTCATCCAGAATGCGCCTCCGGTGATCGATGTTCAGAAGGTGGTGCAGGAGGTTGCGAAGAGGTTCAGCGTCGAAATCGCTGATATAAAGGGCAAATGCAGGAGCAAGGATATAGTTATCCCCAGGCAGGTGGCTATGTACCTCACCCGCGAGCTTACCGATTCCTCGCTTCCCGCCATAGGCAAAGCATTCGGAGGCAAAGACCATTCCACGGTCCTTCACGCCTGTAAGAAGATCGAAGAAAAAGTAGCAGGAGATAAGGCTTTCGCCGGGCTCATAGAAGATATGTCGCGGCAATTAAAAAGCGGACACAGCAATTAGCCGTGCCCGCCTGTCGTTTTAAGTAATCCACGGGATCTCTCGCGCGTCGCTTATCTCTTCCCCATTCTCGACCTGATCGCCAGCATCACCGTGCGCACCTGGATCTTCATCAGGCCCGCGAGCGCGCGTATGCCGGTATCGCACTCCTGGGATGAAAGCTCATCGATGGTCTTCCTGCAAAAATAAGCAGTACACTGTATCGGGCGAAGTTCGTAGGGAATACGGCAGCCTTCCACAGTCAGCTCAGGGCAATGATCCGGCACCGGAGCGGCTGCCATTACCGCTGTTCCACCGTGCTCTTTACCGGCGAGCAGCTTATACGCAGCCATCTCTCCTTCGGTGCGCCTGGCGCACAGGTTAGGAGTCTCAGGGTCTTGAATAATGCGGTCGATAAACGCATCGCGCTCTCGCACGCCTCCGCAGCACTTGCCCCTGCACTCCGCGCACACATGGCCATGGCTTCCACCGATGATGTTAAGATCCCGCTGGAACCCTATTCTCTTCTCATTAAGCTGATCGAGTTCCAATCTTACCCATTCCGATGAGAGGGAGCTCTTTTTGAGGAAAATGCGAGCCGCGTGGTTGCAGATGATCTCACATGTCCTGAAAAGCGGCCTTGAATAAAAAACGAACAGCTCACGCTTACTCTTTTTTGCTTTCATATCTATCCTGCTATCAAACATAAAAAAGGCCCGCGGTCGCGGGCCTTTTTACCAAGGGTTGCCGACTAAGCCTTCTCAAGCTCAAATGCCTTATGTAGAGCTCGTACTGCAGCCTTGACCTCGTCTCGCTCTATCAAGCACGTAATCCTGATCTCGCTTGTAGTAATCGACAAAATGTTGATTCCCTCGTTTGCAAGAGCGGTAAACATTTTGTCCGCATAACCAGGGTTACTTCTGATTCCGCTGCCGATAATCGAGACCTTCGCAACGTTCTGGTCCACGAGCAGCTCTTTCGCTTCCAGTTCTTCAACGGCTGGTCCGATCGCCTTCTTAGCCTTCTCGAAATCGGCATCGGCGACTGTAAACGATACATCCGCATGCCCTTCGGCGCCGACGTTCTGAACGATCACATCCACGTTTATATTAGATGCCGCGAGGGTGTGGAAAATTCTCGACGCGATCCCCGGCTTGTCGGGAACCGCGGCTACTGTAATTCGCGTCACATCCGTATCATGAGCAATTCCCCTGACAGGGTTGCGAACTTCCATATTAGGATCCTCCTTCTTGATCAAGGTGCCGGGCACATCCCTGGCGCTGTTCGCTACCAGGATTTCGACCTCGTAGAGCTCCCCGAGCTCGACCGCCCGGGAGTGCATCACACGGGCACCCTGCCCCGCCATTTCCAGCATCTCCTCGTATGAGATCGTGTCGAGCTTGCGCGCGTCGGTTTCAACGCGGGGATCAGCCGTATACACGCCGTCGACATCGGTATAAATCTCGCAGGTATCTGCCTTTAATGCAGCCGCCAGCGCGACCGCCGTGGTATCCGATCCGCCCCGGCCCAGAGTGGTAATATCGGCCCAGCTCGCGTTTTCGGTGATACCCTGGAAGCCCGCGACTACCACCACATTATCCTTCTTGAGCTCCTCGCGCAGACGCTTCGCATCTATCTTGAGGATTCGCGCTTTTCCCGCGGTCCGCTCGGTTATAATGCCCGCCTGTCCGCCCGTAAGTGAAACAGCCTGCAGCCCGAGTTCGTGCAGCGCTATAGCCATCAGCGCGCTTGAGGCCTGCTCTCCCGTAGCCAGCAGCTTGTCCATTTCCCGATCATCGGGACTCACGCATAGCTGCCGGGCCATGCTTATCAATTCATCAGTGGTGTCACCCATAGCCGAGACTACGACCACCATCTGCGTATCCTTAGCCCGCGAGGCAATGCGTTTAGCGACCGCGGCGATCTTCTCGGTTGTGGCGACTGAGCTTCCACCGTATTTCTGGACAACAATCACGACGCCTTACCGCCTTCCTGAATCGAAGTAAGCTCTCACAACAGCAATAAGGATAACACAATCAGGTCAGGAGTGTAAACACGCATACGGCTTTATGGCGCATGCCAATATAAAGGTACCAGGCTGCGCTGTCATTCCCACATTCGCGGGAATGATGGGGTAGCGAGAATAACAGGCATCTTGAAATACATCTGTAATTTGCCGCGGATTTGACATATTGATGAGCTGGTAGCATAATAACCGTACTTCGTCAGTTCCCCGGAGGCAGCTATGAACTCACTAACTCTTCTCGCAATCGCGCTTTGTGCGTTCGCTCTGGCCTACCGCTATTATGGGGCGTTTCTGGCGGCTAAAGTCGCCGTCCTCGATTCAAAGAAACCTACCCCTGCGTATGAATACCGCGACGGCAAAGATTATCATCCCACCAACAAATATGTCCTTTTCGGACATCACTTTGCCGCTATAGCCGGAGCGGGTCCGCTGGTCGGGCCGGTGCTTGCGGCGCAATACGGATATCTTCCCGGCGTGCTCTGGATTTTAATTGGAGCTATCTTCGCGGGAGCGGTGCAGGATTACATCGTCCTCTACGCGTCTGTCCGCAACAAGGGCGAGTCGGTGAGTAAGATCGCCGAGCGTTATTTAGGGCCTGTCGCGGGATGGTGTACCGCGTTTGCGGTATTATTTATAATCATTGTGGCGCTTGCGGGGCTTGCGATGGTCGTGGTAAATGCGCTGCAGGAGAGCGCCTGGGGCGTATTCACGATCGCATGCAGCATTCCGATAGCTTTCCTGATGGGGCAGTGGATGTATAGGATACGGCCGGGGAAGGTGACGGAAGCATCGATAATCGGTGTGGTTCTGCTGCTTGCGGCGGTCATCGGCGGCGGATGGATCCCCGAAGGTATATCCAAATATCTGCTTCTCTCCGAGAATGCTCTCAAGATTGCGCTCCCGACCTACGGGTTCATAGCCGCGATCCTGCCGGTGTGGATGCTGCTTTGCCCGAGAGATTATCTCTCGACTTATATGAAGCTCGGGACCGTCGCGCTGCTCGGGATCGGTATCTTCTTCGTGCATCCCCAGCTCATAATGCCTGCCACCACGAAGTTTATCCACGGAAACGGGCCTGTTATTCCCGGTCCGGTGTGGCCTTATGTTTGCCTTACCATCGCATGCGGAGCGATCTCGGGTTTCCACGCGCTAATCGGCTCCGGCACAACCCCGAAGATGATCAGTAACGAGTCGGATATCAAGCCCATCGGCTATGGCGCGATGCTCGTCGAGGGATTCGTTGGGCTCCTTGCGCTGATTGCGGCATGCACGCTGAGCTCTGATCACTACTTCGCGATCAACGTAAAGAATATGGTCCTTTCACCGCAGCTTGCAAGCTCGATGGATGCGGTTGCGAGGGAGGTCGGCGAGAAATCACTGCTGGGGAGGACCGGAGGCTCGGTCACGCTCGCGGTGGGAATGGCGCAAATTTTCAAGAATCTGCCTGGAATGCGGACGATGGTATCGTACTGGTACCACTTCGCGATTATGTTCGAGGCGCTGTTTATCCTTACGACCGTGGATACCGGTACCCGCGTCGCAAGATTCATCCTTCAGGAGATGGTGGGGCGGGCATATAAACCGCTGGGAAAGGGGACATGGCTTCCGGGGGTCATCATCACCAGCTTCATAGTGACTTTCGCCTGGTATTATCTGCTTAAAGGCGGAGATATTCAATCGATCTGGCCGATGTTTGGGGTGGCAAACCAGCTCTTAGGCGTGATCGCGCTCGCGATAGGGACTACCTATATATTGCTTAAGTCAAAAAAGCAGGTCTACGCGCTCACAACGTTCGTGCCGCTTCTTTATATGACCGTAACCGTGCTTACCTCCGCAGTTATGAATATCCAGAGCTATCTGGCTGATATCGCGAAATCTAGCGCAGCTCTTGCGGTGGCGAATACAGCAGTGATAGCGCAGCTCGAGCAGGTCATTCGCACAAGGAAGATCGATGCCGTGCTGACGGTTATTATGATGGCTCTCACGATCATCATTTGCGCGAGCTGTGTAATCAAGTGGATAAATATCCTCCGCCGTCCTAATGCTCCTGCCGAAACCGAACCCGCGGGCGACCTGATGAAGCTGGCTGAAGGGACTGAAATTATGGACTGATATATTGAGTTTTAGCACATGTTGCAAACAAAATACCGATTAGATTCGTGTACATGCATGTTATGAAACATGCGTCATTTGAGCATAGGCAAAAAGTTCGTTTGAAAGCGGCTGCTTTGTTTGCGGGAGGCCGTGATTCAAACTCCGAAATATCTCATAAGCTTATGATACGGAGTTCTGGACTCTGGAGCGTGTTGCCGATCTAGTCGAGAAGATGACCGGCGTAAAATATCATCCCAGCTACGTCTGGGCGCTTTTGACAAAGCTTGGCTGGAGCTATCAGAAGCCCGAGAAAGCCGCCGAACAGCGCGATGAAGAGGCCATAGCATACTGGAAAAAGGAGCAGTGGCCCCGGATAAAAAGGGGCGCAAGAACAAAACGCCAGGTTAGTCTTTGTGGATGAAGCCGGCTTTTCCAAGACACCACCAATTACAAAGACGTGGTCACCAAAAGGCGAAACACCCGTAATCCGGCGTATCTTTGACCGTGAGAAGCTCAATGTGATAGCATCCATCGATTGCAAGGCAGACGGAACCGATGCTGATGTGATGTTTTATATGCAGCCAGGTTCAATAAGGATCTTGCGCATCTATCGTTCGTCTCGGTGGAGCATATCGCCGGAAAAATAGAAATGGCTGTCGATAGATTAGTTGATAAACAAGCCACAATACAGGGCTT